>Ga0310826_100142_pt1 | contig 111810 bp, 99 predicted proteins | sample WT_ome_FD_201306 | JGI IMG/M metagenome (GOLD analysis project Ga0310826, IMG submission 201306) | Sorghum-adapted microbial communities enriched on wild type (WT) sorghum from Joint BioEnergy Institute, Emeryville, California, United... ... | reverse complement strand
CGGCGGCCTCGCCGACGACGTCAGTGCCGACCGAACCGGAAGTGGTCTCCTCCACCACGCTTGTCATCCAGAGGTCTCCTCATTAGACTGTCCACTAAGGACTTACACCGTCTACTTTACACTCCCTGTTGCTGGTGCACGCGTTCTTCCCGTCGCCGGAGTTCTTTCTCACCGTCAACGTGCCATCCTGGACGCTCAGCTGCGAGCTGCTGTTTTACCTGCTGTTCCCGCTGATCGTCCGTCCGGTCCGGCGGATACCCCAAAACCGGCTCTGGACGTGGGCCGGCGTGCTGGTCGTCGGCATGGCCCTGGTCCCGGTCGTGGGCTACCTCCTGCTGCCGGACCAGCCCTCGTACCAGGGAAGCCCGGCGTCGGTGGCGCAGTTCTGGTTCGGCTACTTCTTCCCGGTGCCGCGCCTGTTCGAGTTCGTGCTCGGCATGGTGCTGGCGCGAATCGTGCTCTCCGGGCGGTGGCTGCCGCTCGGCATCGCCCCGGCAGCCGGTCTGATGCTGCTCGGGTACGCGGCGGTGCAGGTCGTTCCGTTCCTGTTCAAGTTCACCGTGGCCACGATCCTGCCGATCGGGGCGCTCATCTGTGCCGCGGCGGCGGCTGACCACCGGGGTGCCCCGTCGGTGCTGCGGGGGCGGGTCATGCGCTGGCTGGGCGAGGTGTCCTTCGGGCTCTACATCTGCCAGGGGATCGTCCTGTTCTACGGTCGATGGCTACTCGGTCCGGAGCGGGTCTTCGACGTGCCCGAGGCCACCGCCGTGATCGCCGGGCTGTTCCTGGCCAACCTGCTGGCCGGATGGATGCTCTACGTGGGTGTCGAGCGGCCGATCATGCGGCGCTGGAGCCACCCGCGCCGCGGTACCGTCGTGGCACCGGCCCGAAAGGCGACCGCCGTGGGGTCCGCACCGGAGGCTGCCGGCGCGGTGGCGACCATGGCCGCGCCGACTGGCCCGTCCGCCGCCCCACCGGCGGAACTGCCCACCGTGTCAGTGGTGGAGCCGCGATGACGCCTGTCCACCACGCCAATGGGGGATCCGCGAGGACGGCCGGGACCGCGGCCCGCCGGACGCCGGTGACCCGATGGGAGCCCCGGCTCTGGGCGCTGCTGCTGGTCCTCTCCGGCAACATGGCGCTGGACTCCGTCGAGGTGTCGGTGGTGCTGGTCGCGTTACCGACCATCGGCGCCGACCTCGGCCTCTCGCCGTGGGGCGCGCAGTGGCTGATGAGCGGCTTCGCGGTCGGCTTCGGCGTGTTGCTGCTCGCCGGGGGCCGGATCACCGCCCGCTGGGGCACCCGCCGCCTCTACCTCGCGGCGATGGCCGGGTTCGCGCTCGCCTCGCTGGTCGGCGGCCTCTCCGATGACATCGCGGTGCTCGTCGCCACCCGGGTGGTCAAGGGCTGCTGTGCCGCACTGACCGCCCCGGCCGGGCTCGCCATCATCGTGAGCACGTTCCCCGGCGGGACGCCCCAGCGGCGGGCCGTCTCGGTCTACGCCTGGGTCGGCGCGGTGGGTTTCACCCTCGGGCTACTGCTCTCCGCCGGGCTGGTGGAGGTGGACTGGCACGGGGTCTTCCTGTTCCCTGCCCCGGTGGCGCTGCTGCTGCTCGTGTCCGGGCTGCGCCTGCTTCCCCCCGACCCACCCCGATCCGCCGCACCGCGGCTCCGCGGGCTCCCGCGTGGCGCGCTGGTCCGCTCCGCACTCGGCGCCGCCACGCTCAACGGCACGTACCAGAGCCTGCTGGTGCTCTTCACCTTCCAGGCCGGCGGGATCGGCTGGCGTCCCTGGCAGACCGTGCTCGCGCTGCTGCCAGCCTGTGTCCCGCTGGTGCTCACCGTTCCCTTCGCGGCCGCGATGGTGGCCCGGTTCGGCACGGCCCGGCTGATAGCCGTTGGTGCCTTCGCGGCGTTTCTCGGCCAGGCGTACTACCTGTGGCGTCCGGCGGCCGAGCCGTATCCGACCACTGCCCTGCCGGCGCTGTTGCTGGTCGAGGCGGGGTTCGTGTTCGCGTTCGCGGCGCTGAACATGCAGGCCACCGCCGAGATCCCGGTGCCTCGGCGGGGCGTCGCGGTGGCGCTGTACCAGACGGCCGTCCAGTTCGGTGCCGCGCTGCTGTTGCCGCTGGTGATCCTGGCGGCGGCAGCCGGCGGTCACCGTGCGGCGCTGGCGCTGACCACGTCGGCCGCCGCCGTCGGGCTGGTCACCGCGCTGATCGGGCTGACGCGCGGACCGGCCGCCGACCGAGCCGGGCAACGACCGCGGGCCGAGGCGGCGGAGGGCCAGCGGATTCCGACCCACCGAGCCGTCGAGGAGTGAGTCAGTTGCCGGACCACCCGATCAGACTCGCCGTCATCATCGCCAGCGTCCGTGCCGGGCGGCTCGGCCCCACCGTTGCCGACTGGCTGGTCGGCCGGGCCAGTGAGCGGCCGGACCTGGCCGTCGACCGGATCGACCTGCTCGACCATCCGCTGCCGCTGGCGTTGCCGTCCCCCGAACATCCGCCGTCCGCCGAGGCCGCCGAGGTACGCGCCCGGCTGGGCGCCCGGCTGGCCGCGGCCGACGCCTTCATCGTCGTGACACCGGAGTACAACCACAGCTTCCCCGCGCCGCTGAAGAACGTACTCGACTGGTTCCTCGACGAGTGGGCGGCCAAGCCGGTCGGTTTCGTCTCCTACGGCGGGCTCGCCGGGGGCCTGCGCGCGGTCGAGCACCTGCGTCAGGTCTTCGCCGAACTGCACGCCGTGACCGTCCGCGAGACGGTCAGCTTTCACAACGCCTGGACCCGCTTTGACGAGCGTGGGGTCCCGGCACCCGCCGGGGAGGCCGAGGCCGCTGCGAAGGCCCTGCTCGACCAGCTCTGTTGGTGGGCGGAGGCGTTGCGGACGGCGCGGGCGGTCCGGCCGTACCGCCGCTGAGGCACCGAGGTGTCGTACCGCCAGATTGGAGAACCACGGTGACAGGAGACCTGATGACCACGGCGACCGTGAAGACCATGCCAGACGTACGCCGCACCGACGCGACGGCCGTCTTCGTCAGCACCTGGTACGTCCCGGACCCGGAGAGCCGGTCGCGCCTGCTCGGCGGGCTGGGCCGGCAGTGGCGCGACCCGGCCGGCGGAGCGGGAATCGTCTCTGCCAGCTCCTTCGTCAGCGTCGCCGGAGACACGATCCTGGCGTACGTCCAGTGCGCCGACCCGGCGGGCTACCGTCGGGCGATGCGGTCCACCCCGGGCGCGGTGCAGGTCGGAGCGGTGGAGTACCGGTTGCGGCGCTGCGTGGTGTGCGCCGACGGGGCGCCCGGGTGTGTGGTCGTCGCGACCTTCGACGTCGACGGGCCGGACCGGCAGGCGCACATCGTCGACGCCATCGTCGACGCCATCGAACAGGCACCACCGGACGGCCAGCCTGGGCTGCTCGCCGCCAACTTCCACGTCAGTGTGGACGGGAGCCGGGTGCTCAACTACGCGGAGTGGACCACGGACGAGGCGCACGAAACGTTTCTCGCCGGTTCGACCCGGGCCACCGCTCTGCGGATCAGTACCACCACGCCGGGCGTACGCCCCATCGGCTTCACCCGCTACCACCTGCACGAGAGCTGTCAGCCGTAGCTTCGAGCCGGTACGGTCGTCCAACAACTTGAACTGGCAGGTACAGTATGACGGACCAATCGGTATGATGTGGCCCGGACGACGGCCCGATGAGCTCTGACGTGCCCACGTCGATGCCAGGCGCAACCCGGGTCGATGAAGGAGTCAGTTCGTGAAGACCATTGTGATTTCGGGCGGAACCGACGGGATCGGCGCCGGGCTCGCGCTGGCCTGCCTGCGTCGGGGCGACACTGTCGTCATCGTCGGCCGGGACCAGGCGAAGGGCGCGGCGCTCGTCGACGCCGCGAGGAAAGGGGGAGCCGTCGCCGAGGCGATGGTCGTCCGGGCGGATCTGAGCCTGGTCAGCGAGAACGAGCGGGTCGTCAAGGAGATCAAGGTTCGCTTTCCGACCGTGGACGCGCTGGTGCTCTGCGCCCGGTTCTTCCGCAGCAGGCACGCGGTGACCGCGGAGGGGTTCGAGCACAACCTGGCCCTGTTCTACCTGAGTCGGTTCCTGCTCGGGCACGGGCTCGCCGACGCGATGGAGCGGGCCCAGCAACCTGTCGTCGTCAACGTCGCCGGCCCCGGCCCGAACCCGACCGACATCCACTGGGACGACCTCGGGCTCGCCCGCAACTACGATGGCGTCACCGCCCTCATGCAGGGCGGCAGGCTGAACGATCTGCTCGGGGCGGCCTTCCCTGCCGTCCACCCGGAAAGCCGAATCCGGTACGTCCTGGTGAATCCCGGCAGCACCGCGACCAGTTTCGCCGGGGAGTACGACCCGCCGACCGCCGCCCACATCGAGTCGATGAAGCGGTTCGGGAAGCCGGTCGAGCAGAGCGTTGCTCCGATTCTCACGCTGCTGGACACGCCACCGGACGAGCCGCTGAGCGCCTTCGTGGAAGGGCGACGAATCAGCGTGGACGGTCCTGCGTTCGATCGCGACGACGCGCTTCGGCTGCACACCCTCACCGAGAAGATGCTGTCCCGTTGAATGGTCGTCCGAGGCGGCGAGATCTGGGGACGGGCTGACGTCCGGGCATCGCCGGCGGCAGGGGCCGGGCGGGGTGAGGACTTGACGAAGAATTGACGATAGCTTGAGGTCCGCCTGATTGAAACGGTCCGCGACACGCCTACTATGAAAGGCGCCGCGCGATCAATTGACAATTTATGTCAGTCAATTTGGAAGATTTTCGCCCGGCCCTTGGTCGATCCGCGGCCGCCACCATTCCCCGAGGAGGCGCTCAGCCCATGAACTCCCCCCAGGTGGACTCCCGGCAGGCCCCGCCCACCCCCCGCCCCGCCAGCGACTTCGTCGCGGAACGCCTCGATCTCGATCCGCGCTACGCCGCTCTGCGGGAGGAGCCTCTCTCCCGGGTCACCATGCCCTACGGCGGCGACGCCTGGCTCGCCACCCGCTACGAGGACGTGCGGACGGTGCTCGCCGACCCCCGGTTCAGCCGGGCTGCCGCGGTGGGTACCGCGGCGCCCCGGATCACCCCCGTGGACCAGCAGGGCGGCTCGCTGCTGGGGATGGATCCGCCGGAGCACACGCGGTTGCGTCGGCTCGTCGCGAAGGCGTTCACCAGCCGTCGGGTCAGTGACCTGCGCCCGCGGGTGCAGGCCCTGGTGGACGACCTGCTGGATCAGATGATCGCGGCGGGTCCGCCGGCCGACCTGACCGCCGCCCTGGCCTGGCCACTGCCGATCACCGTCATCTGCGAGATGCTCGGGGTGCCGGTCGACGACCGGGACACGTTCCGCACCTGGACCGACCAGTTGGTCGCACTCTCCGCCGACGATCCGCAGGTCATCCTCTCCGCCCGGGAGAGCCTCGACTCGTACCTGGCCGGGTTGATGGCGCAGCGCCGGGCACAGCCGACCGACGACCTGTTCGGTGCCCTCGTCGCCGCCCGCGACCAGGGCGACAAACTCAGCGAGGAGGAGCTGGTCGCCTTCGGGGTCACGCTGCTCGTCGCCGGCCACGAGACCACCGCCAACCAGATCGGAAACTTCGTCTACCTGCTGCTCAGTCAGCGGGAGCGGTGGGACCGCCTGGTCGCCGAGCCGGAGCTGGTGCCGAGCGCGGTCGAGGAACTGCTGCGGTTCACCCCGCTGGAGGCGACCGTCGGCTTCTTCGCCCGGATCGCGACCGAGGACATCGAGCTGGGCGGGCGGACGGTCCGTGCCGGCGAGGCGGTCATCGTCCAACTGGCCTCGGCCAACCGGGACGCCACCGTGTTCGCCCGTCCTGACGAGATCGACTTCACGCGTACCGAGAACCCGCACATGGCTTTCGGACACGGCGTGCACCACTGTGTCGGCGCTCCGCTCGCGCGGCTGGAACTCCAGGTCGCGCTCGGGACGCTGGTCCGGCGGCTGCCCGGGCTCCGGCTCGCGGTCCCTGCCGACGAGGTGGTCTTCCGGACCAACCGGGTCATGCGTGCGGTCGACGAGTTGCCGGTGCGGTGGTAGCCGGCGACGCGCCGCCCGGGTGGCACCGGCCACCCGGGCGGCGCGGGTGAGCGACGACGGAGGCGGAGGGAATGACCGAGACGGCAAAGGTCGCCCTGGTCACCGGTGGCAACCGGGGGATCGGCTACCACGTCGCCCGGCAGCTTGCCGAGGCGGGGGTGCACGTTCTGCTCGGGGCGCGGGATCTTGACCGCGGGCGGGCCGCCGTGGCGGCCCTGGCCGCCGACGGGCTCGACGTTCACCTGGTCCAACTGGACGTGACCGACGCGGCCTCGGTGGCGGCGGCGGCCAAGGCGATCGAAGCCGACCCGGGACGGCTGGACATTCTGGTCAACAACGCGGGGATCGCGGCCGGCTTCGCACCGCCGTCGCAGGCGAGCCTGGACGAGGTACGGGCCACCTACGAGACCAACGTGTTCGGCGTCATCGCCACCACCAACGCGATGCTGCCGCTGCTGCGGCGTTCCCCAGCGGCCCGCATCGTGAACGTCACCAGTGTCCTGGGAGCGATGCACCTGCTCACGGATCCGACGGCTCGCTGGGCCGATCTCACGCCGCTGGCCTACCGGTCGTCCAAGGCGGCGCTCAACGCCGTCACCGTGCTGTACGCGACCGAGCTGCGGGACACCCGGATCACCGTCAACGCGATCTGTCCTGGCCTGCGGGCCACGGGCTTCGGCGGTGGATCGCCGCCCCCCGGCGCCGGTGATCCCGCCGAGGGCGCCGCCGGCGTCGTCCGGCTGGCGCTGCACAACGACGACGGCGTCACCGGCCGGTTCTTCAACTACGACGGCACACCGTACCGCTGGTAGCCCCGGCGCGAGGCGCACCGCGTACGGGCGACCGGCCCCGTTTCGAGGAGGCGACCGACATGAACTCCGCACACCCCGAGCCCCCCGCAGATCCTGACCTCGGAGCGATCATGGCGATCGCCACCGGGCACTGGCAGACCAAGATCCTGGTGACCGCGGTGGAGGCGGACCTGTTCACCAACCTCTCCGGCTCCTCCGCGACCATCCCCGAGCTGAGCGAGCGCCTGGGCTACCGGATGCCCGGCGCCAAGGGTTTCTTCCTGGCCCTGGTCGGCCTGGGGCTGCTCGAGTCCCACGATGGGAGACTGCGCAACTCGGCCACGGCCGAGCAGTTCCTGGTCCGGGGCCGGCCCCAGTACATCGGCGGCTATCTGCAGTTCTGCGCGCGCGAGCTGAACCCGGCCTGGGACGGCCTCGCCGTGGCGCTCCGCACCGGCCAACCGCAGAACCGCGCCGCGATCGAGGGCAACCCGTACGACTCGCTGTACCGGGACGAGGCGGCCACCGAGGCGTTCCTGGACAGCATGGACATGTTCAACACGCCGATCGGGCTGCACGTCAGCAGCCTCGACTGGAGCCCGTACAGCAGCGTGGTCGACGTCGGCGGCGCGCGGGGCAACCTCGCACACACCCTGGTGACCAGGAATCCTCACCTGACCGCGATCGTGTTCGACCTGCCCCAGCTGGAGTCGGCCTTCACCCGGCACATGGCCGCCCTCGGCGGCACCGACGCGGTCTCGTTCGTGGGTGGCGACTTCTTCACCGACCCCCTTCCCGAGGCCGATGTGCTGATCTTCGGCCACATCCTGCACAACTGGAGTGAGGAACACCGGATCAAGCTGCTCCAGAACGCGTACCAGGCGGTCCGCCCCGGTGGCGCCGTCCTCGTCTACGACCCGATGGTCGACGGCGCGAACCCACCGTTCAACGCCGTGCTGGCGAGCCTGAGCATGCTGGTCTGGTCGGCGGGCGGGAGCGAGTACTCGGTGGAGGAGTGCCACGGCTGGTTGACCAAGGTGGGCTTCCGCCCGGAAACGGTCGCGCCGGCCGGCATGCCGGACGACGTCCTGGTCATCGGGCACAAGGACCGCTGACCACCGCACCCCGAGGAGAGTCGCGCATGTCCCACGTACCGCCGGTCATCGACCGGCCAGACGTCACCTCAGTGCTCGTCGCCGAGATCGTTGCCGGTGGCCCCGGGCGGCAACGGGCCGTGGCGGACGCGATCGTGGCCCACTGGCGGTCCTGTTCCTGGTCTGCCGGCCTCGTGTCGCTGACCTGCTTCGTCAGCACCGACGGCGAGTTGGTGCTGACCTACGCCCAGTGGTCCTCCGACCAGGCGCTGGCCGCCTCGCTACGAGACGAGGGCGGCATCTCCCGCGGCGTGCCGGGCTGGGGGATACCCGGCGTCGAGTCCCCCGAACCCCGGCAGTACAAGCTGTACCGGGTGGTGCGGGGCGGTGCGATCACCGACCCGGCTCCGGTGCCACAGTGCTTCCCGGCCGCCATCTTCAAGATGGAGAACGAGACGGCGGCCCGCAACTGGGTCGATGGCCTGCTGGCCTCGGAGGAGGCGGCGGAGGGCAAGGAGCGGGCCTACCCCGGCGCCATCGCCGCCAACTTCCACATCAGCGTCGACGGAACGAGCGTGTTCCTGCTCTCCGAGTGGGCCTCCGAGGAGGAGGCGGTGGCGCACATCGCCGAGGTCATCGAGCCGATTCTGGAACAGGTCGGCAGCGGGGACACCGGTGCCGGTGCCCGCTACCGGCACCACGTGACGCTCACCGCGCCGGAACAGCGGTGACCTCGGGCTGGGGGTGACCTCGGCCATCGCCGCGACTCGGGAGCCCGGCGACGCCGGTAACCGCCACCGCCCGGCGGCCGGGTGACGTCCGGTGCGTGCGTGTCGGGTTCGCCGCCGTCGCGCACCTGTCGCGCACGGGTCACGCACCTTTGCGCGACCGGGACGGACGTGGATGATCGAGCCTGTGACGGCCGGTGCGTTCGATCTCGGGGTCGCGTGCCTGGTCGGCCTGAGTTTCGTCCTGGCCGGCCTGGTCGGCTGGCGAGCCCGCCCTCGCAATCGGGTCGGGCCACTGCTGCTCGCCGTCGGCGTGCTGTGGGTGCTGGCGAAACTGCCGGCTGCGGTGGCGCTGCCGGACGGCGTCGCGGTGGTCCGCGCCGGCGCCTGGGCGGCGATGTTCGTCCACCTGGTGGTGGCGTTTCCGGCCGGGCGGCTCGGCACGGTGGCGTCGCGGCTGGTCGTCGCACTGGGATATCTCAGTCTCACCGTCGTCGGCACGCTCACCGCACTGTGGCCCGGCGCCGGGCCGGGCCGCGGCGGCGCCGGTGTGGTCGCGATCGTCGGGGTCGTCGTTCCCGGCGCCGCCGTGGTCGTGCACCTGACCGTCCGCTGGGTACGCAGCACCGGGCCCCGCCGCCGCCAGCTCAGTCCGCTGCTCGTTCCCCACCCTGTACGGCGTGCTCGGCCGGGTCTACGCGCCCGCCCTCATGCTCACCGGCGACACCGACGCGGTCGTGCTCGTGCTGCCCGGGCTCGCGCTCGGCCCGGGCCTCGCCGGACAGCTGCTCGGCGCGCTGGTCGCGGCCGGGGCGTTCGCGGCCTTCCTGTCCAGCTCCTCGGGCCTGCTCACCTCGGTCGCGGGCGTCTTCTCCACCGACGTGCTCGGCAAGGGATCGGTCGTGGACTTCCGCCGCGGCGCCCTGATCGGCGGGCTGGTGCCGTGCGTCCTGTCGCTGACCGTGGCCGCGCTCGATGTGTCCATTGTGGTCGGTCTTGCCTTCGCGGTGGCCGCCTCGTCGTTCTGCCCGCTGCTGGTGCTCGGCATCTGGTGGCGCGGGCTCACCGACCTGGGCGCGATGGCCGGCATCCTCGTGGGCGGGGGTGGGGCCGCGATGGCGGTCCTGCTGACCTTCCTGGGCTACACGGGGACCGGCCCGCTCGCCACCCTGCTGAACTATCCGGGCGCGTGGACCGTCCCCCTGGCCTTCGCCGTCATGGTCGGCGTCTCGCTGGTGACCCGACGGCGCGTGCCGAGCAACATCGGGCTGATCATGCTGCGCCTGCACGCGCCCGAGCCACTGCGGCCGCGGGCCCTGCTGAGCGAGGCCCGGGCGCAGGAAGGACGCCACCTGGGCATTCCGCCGCAGGGACGCCCTTCCTGACGCCCGGGTCAGTAGGCGACCACGCGTTCGGCCGTCACTTCGCGGCTGCGCGTTCCGCCGGATAGCGGATGCTCTCCACCATCTCGACGATGCGGTCGGCCGGCGGCCGGCTCAGCTTCGACACCACGATCGTGACGATGAAGTTCACGATCGCGCCGATGGTGCCGATGCCCTCGGGGCTGATGTCGAAGATGTGGTCGTGCCTGGCCACCCCGAACAGGCCCAGCGTCCAGATCATGTAGAAGAGCGTGAACACCAGGCCGGTGATCATGCCGGCCGCGGCCCCGGCCGCGGTCGTCCGCTTCCAGAAGATGCCGAGCACGATGATCGGGAAGAAGGTCGACGCGGCCAGGCCGAAGGCGAACGCCACCACCTGGGCGACGTAGGCCGGCGGGTTGATGCCGGCGTAGACCGAGATGAGCACGGCGATCGCCATGGCGACGCGGCCGGCCAGCAGGCGCTGCCGGTCCGACGCGTCCCGCTTGACCAGGCGGAAGAACAGGTCGTGCGAGAACGACGACGAGATGACCAGCAGCAGGCCGGCGGCGGTCGACATGGCGGCGGCCAGCCCACCGGCGGCCACGAGGCCGACGATCGGGGCGGGCAGGCCGGCGATCTCCGGGCTGGCCAGCACCAGGATGTCGTTGTTGAGGATCAGGTCCGCGCCGGAGGCGGGATTGTTGCTCACCGTATTGATGACCGTCGCATCCGGCCGAATGCTGACCAACTGCGTCGCCTGCCAGTTGGCGACCCAGGACGGCAGCGCGTCCACCGCCTTGCCCTGCACCTCGCTGAGCATGTTGAACTTCGTGAACGCACCGACGGCCGGCGCGGTGGTGTAGAGCAGGGCGATGAACAGCAGCGCCCAGAACGCCGAGTAACGGGCGCCCCGCACGCTCTTGGTGGTGTAGAAGCGGATGATCACGTGGGGCAGGCCCGCGGTACCGATCATCAGCGACATCGTCACCAGGAACACGTCGATCTGGGGCCGGGACGCGAAGGCCTCGGTGTAGGCCTTGAGCCCCATCTCGACGGAGAGCGCGTCGAGCTCGGCCAGGATCTGGCCGAACGAGATCTGCGGAATCGGGATGCCCGTGAGCTTCTGGGCCACGGCGAACGCCGGGATCAGGTACGCGATGATCAGCACCGTGTACTGGGCCACCTGGGTCCAGGTGATGCCCTTCATGCCGCCGAGCACCGCGTAGAGGAAGATGACGCCGGCCGCCACCCAGACGCCGCCGGAGACCGACAGCTCGAGGAAGCGGCTGAAGACGATGCCGCCGCCACGCATCTGGCCGGCGACGTAGGTGAACGAGACGATGATGGCCGCGACCGCGGCGACGATCCGAACGCCCTCGGAGTACCGGTCACCGACGAACTCCGGCACCGTGTACTTGCCCCACTTGCGCAGGTACGGCGCCAGCAGCAGGGCGAGCAGCACGTAGCCGCCCGTCCAGCCCATGAGGTAGATCGATCCGTCCGAACCCAGGAAGGCGATCAGGCCGGCCATCGAGATGAACGACGCGGCCGACATCCAGTCGGCGGCCACCGCCGCCCCGTTGGCCACGGTGGGGATGCCCCGGTCGGCGACGTAGAACCCGGAGGTCTCCTTCACCCGGCTGCGCCAGGCGATGATGACATAGACGAGGAACGACCCGCCGACCGCGATCGACGTCCACAGCTGGATCGAGCTCATACCCGCCGGCCCTCCTCGTCACGCTCGCTCACGCCGTACTCGTCGTCCAGCCGGTCCATGAGCTTGGCGTAGACCAGAATGAGAATGACAAACGTGTAGATGGAACCCTGCTGGGCGAACCAGAGACCGAGCGGGAACCCGAAGATCACGATCTCGTTGAGCGGCTCGATCAGCAGGATGCCGCAGACGAACGAGACCACGAACCAGATGGTGAGCAGCACCACCATCAGCCGGAGGTTTCTCCGCCAGTACTCCTTACGCCAGCCGTTGTCGCCCGACGAGCCTTTCTCCGGCGGCGGTGACCCGCTGTCCGGCGGGCTCGTCTGCGTCGCCTCGGCCATGGCTCCTCCTTCCTGTGTCTGCCCCTGGGCGCACTCACGCCTGACCCGCCGGGGCCGGCGCGCGGGGGTACAGGTGATGCCACGGGAGCACGCATGCGTGCGCAAGGGATGGATCGACGGGCGGTGCTTTCGGCTCCGCGAACGGTTGAGCGGTCCGCCGATCCCCACCGCGCGACCGCTCACGGACGCATCGCCGCCGTTCACAGGCTCGAATCGACCGTTGGCCGTGGGAATTCGGCCGGTCCTCGGCCGCCCCGACCGTTCACAGGCCGGCGGCGACCGCTGGCCGATTGGCCGGGCCGCATGCGACAGCAACGCCCCTACGATCGGGCCATGTCGTCACAGTCCAACGCCGGTACCGTGGTCGCGCGCCGCCGGGTCCTGCACGCCGGAAGTGCCGCCATGATTGTCGGCGGGATCACCACCGTGGTCGGCTCACTGCTCCCTTGGGTGACGACGCCGTTCGGCTCCCTGTCCGGCATGGTGGGCCCGGGCCTGTGGACGCTGTGCGCGGGCTTCATCGCGATCGCGGGCGCGCTCATGCCCTATCGCAAGATCGCGATTGCTCACTGCCTGGTGCCCGGCCTGGCCGTCGCCGTCATCGCGGCGTGGCAGGTAGTGCGGTTGCTCTCCATCACCGCGACCACGGGCGCGTGGGGGCAGGTCCTACCCGGCATGGGCCTGGTGATGGTCAGCGGTGGCGCGGTCATCCTGCTCCGCGCGGGTTGGCGGCTCAGGTCGCTCACGGACGGCGAGGCAGCCCGTCGCCCCCAGCGCTGATCCGTCCCAAGCGCTGAGCCGTTCCACCCCGATGTTTCGGGGGGCCAACCGCGGCGGGTGGGTCACGGCGGGGGAGGTTCAAGCCAGAGCAACTGGCCAGCCTCCCTCGCCGCGACACAGCACAACACGACCGTGGCGAGAAAGACCGCCAGCAGCACGAGGGCGGTCACCCGGTTGATGCGCGGGCTCGGGGGCGGGACGACGTGGCCACCGTCCCAGCCGTCGTCCCCGTTCCCGTCACCCCGGCCGGCGTCGACACCGGTGCCCGCGTCGCTGTCCTCCCACCGGATCTCGTCGTCCCACCGGATACGGTCGCGATCCGCCACACGCTCACCCTACGTGCGCCTCGGTGGCCACGGTGGCCACGGTCACGGACCGGCCGGCCCGGACGACCAGCGGCAGCATCGCCAGCGCGGTGAGGGCGCCGACAACGCCCGCTCCCAGCACGATCCAGCGGGGTGACGCGACCGCGAGCACCAGCCCACCGACGACGAACCCGAGCAGCATCGCGCCCTGCACCCGCGCCAGAACCGCCGTGTTGGCCCGGCCCAGCGCGGCCCGCGGCACCCGACGACCGGTCAGCGTGGCCATCAGCACCTGCACCGCTCCATTGCCCACGCCGCCCACCAGGTAGCACGGCACGATCCACCAGGGACTCTGGGCGGTCGCGGTGGCGATCAGGGCGACGCAGACCAGGCCCACCGCGAACACCAGCAGGCGCCCGATGGTGGCATCGACCGTCCGTGGCCGGACGGCCAGACCGCACAGCCAGGAGCCGAGCAGCAGGCCGACCATCCACACGGCATCGATGAGACCGTACGCCTGCGGTGAGCTGCCCAGCGTGCCCATGACGAAGAACACGAGCACCACGTTCACCACCGAGGCGCAGCCCACGACGGCGGCCAGGCTCCACACGCTCGCCCGCAGCAGCGCGTCCTGCCGCAGCGACCAGCCGTGATCGCTCTCCCCGGCCGCCGCGAGGGCCGTCGCCGGTTCGCTGGCTTCCATGGCCGAGGTGGCCGTTGCCGGCTCGGGGGCCACCGCCGGCTCGCCGTCCTCCACTGACTCGTGGGCCGGCGACGGGCGGCCGGCGGCCGAGACGACGGAACCACCCCGGCGGGTACGCACCGTGACGGCGGCCGCCACCGTGACGAGGAAACCCACGGCAGCCACCCTGACCGTCCACTCTGGACCTGCGACGCCGACCAGGAGGCCGGCCAGGGCCGGACCGGCCATCATGCCCAGAGAGCTGGCCGTCTGGCCGATCGCGCTCGCCCGGGGTAGGTCGTCCCGGTGCACCATGGCCGGCAGCAGGGCCTGCCGGGTCGGCAGCGCCACGGCACTGGCCACCGCGAGCACGAACACCGAGGCCAGCACGGCGGGCAGGCCGGTCGCCTCGGCCAGGACGAGGCAGGCCACCGCCTGACCCAGACCGGAGGCGACGAGCAGAACTCGGCTGTCCACCTGGTCGACCAGCCGCCCGATCTGCCTGGCGAGCACCACCATGGGCAGCGACTCGCAGATGACCAGCGCGGCCACCTCGACCCCGGCGGCGCCGCGTTGCTCGAACGCCAGGAGCTGGGTCGTCATCACCAGGAGCGTGCCGAGGGCGCTCACGAGCTGGGTGGCCGAGATGACGGCGACGTCGGCCCACCGGGACCGCCGAGATGCGAAGGACATGCTTCGCAGTATTCCCTTCACATCTCGCCAGCGCAAACTCCTACTCCGAGCGGTCGACAGGAACGGCGCGCAGTTGGAACGAGACCGTCCGGGCCGAGCGAGGCGGGCGCTCCCGGCGGCGCTTCTTGAACGGCTGAAGGAGCTCCTCGATCTGGGCAACGAGACGCTTGAGCTCCCGGGCCGTGAGGAGCAGGGTGCTGTCGGAGATCAGGGCCGCCTCGTACCACTCCCGCGGCTCGGTGCGGGCGGCGGCCATGAACCGCCGGACCCGGTCGTTCTGGCGGGCGAGGTGGGTCTCGACGAGGGCCATCTCGGCCGCCACGTCCTCGTCGCTCGCGCCAGGCTCATTGGTGATCTCGAACCGGTCGTGAGTCGCCCGCCAGACCCGTTCCCGCGCATCCCCCCGCCCCGGGGCCGGCTGGATCATGCCGACCTTGGCCAGCGCCCTCAGGTGATAGCTGGTCGCGCTCGGGCTGAGCCCCACGACCGCGGCGCACTCCGTGGCGGTCGCGCCCTCCGGCACGTTCGACAGGTGATCCAGCAGCTCCAGCCGCACCGGGTGCGCGAGCGCGCGCATCACGGCCGCATCGGTGATCCGGGTCCGCTCCGTCGTCACGCCCACTAGCAAACCACGGGCACCCACCCGCGACGGCGGGCGCCGCCGCCCGCGTTGCTGGCGGCTCGGGCGCCCCACCGGGAGCCCGACCGATCAGGCCCGCATGACCGAAGCGATGGGGATCCGGGCCGCGCGGACGGCCGGAATCAGCCCACCCAGCAGACCGGCGATCAGGCCGGCGATCACACCGGCGAGCGCCGCCTCCCACGGGAACGGGCCCGCCCCCAACGAGTAGTGGATCTCGGCCAGGATCGGCCCGGCGACCTGGAACACCAAGGCCGCGAAGCCGATCGCCGCGGCGGCCGTGAACAGACCGGTGATCATCGTCTCGGCGAGCACGATGCCGGCCAGCAGCAACCGCGGCGTCCCCACGGCCCGTCGCAGCGCGAACTCCTCCACCCGTTCACCGACAGTGGCGAGCGTGACGTTGAGGATGCCGGCCACGCCGATGAGCAGCACCAGACCGGCCATGCCGAAGAAGACCAACCGCAGGATGAGCATCATCTGCTCGACCTGCTTGCGGCTGTCGATGACCCGGACGTACAGCTGCTCCTCGCCGACGCCGACGGCCGCCAGGTTGGCCCGCAGGATCTGCAGCGTCTCGGTCGCCGTGGGCTGGGTGTAAACCTCCAGATTGATGCCGCCGTAGTAGGGATCGGCCGGAGCATCGACATCCACCCAGTTGAGCATCTCGTCCAACCGGACGTAGGCGGTGGGCAGCGGATTGCCGTCCTCGACCACGCCCAGGATGCGCGGCGTCGGGTTCTTCGCCGCACCCATGATCCGCATCTCGGCCGGGACCCGGTACCGCTCGAAGCCCTTGGCCGCCTCGCGGTTGAGCACCAGGCCGGGCGAGTACGAGGGATCCGTCGAGAAGTCGAGCCACTCGCCGGTGACCAGCCGGAACGGCCGGAACTGCCGGATGTCCCCGCTCAGCCCGACGACGCGCAGCTCGATCGCCGCCCCGACCGGCGTCTGCAGGTACTGCTCGTCGATGACCTCGTAGCAGTAGCCGGTGGGATCGCACTCGATGCGGACGCCGCCGCTCCAGCCCCAGCCACCCCACTGCTCGTCAAAAGGAGATCCGCCCTCGTTCACCGGCCGTACGTTCGGCTCCCCGATGATCGCGCGGAAATCCGTGACGGCCACCGCGTCGGTCCGGTCCTCCAGCGACCGGAGCGTCGCCTTGGCCGCCTCCGGCGTTCCCATCACGGACATGACCAGGGTTCCGTCGATGCCCTGGATGAGCTCGATGTCGGCCAGCGCCGCCCGCTGGGCCATCTGGGAGGCGCCCTGCACGACGGTCACCGACAGCACGCCGAGGAACAGGCTGATCATCGACAGCAGCGTGCGGGTCTTGCGGGCCCGGATGCCCTGCAGACCGATGATCACCGCGGAACGCAACCGCCCGGACAGACGGATCACGCCCGAACCTCCTCGTTCTCGGCCGGCCGCGCGTGCCGCGGCACGTGCGTCAACCCGCCCCCGCGATCGGGCAACGCCCCGACCGGCCCGGTGGGTGCCCCGGACAAGGCGGGCACCGTCTCGGGATGCAGTACGCCGTCCCGCAACCGCAGCACCCGGCCCATGCGGGCCGCGTGGTCGGGGTCGTGGGTGACCAGCACGAGCGCGCAGCCGCGCTCGGTGGTGGCGCGGAGCACGTCGACGACCAGGTTTCCGGTCTCGGTGTCCAGCGCGCCGGTGGGCTCGTCGGCCAGGATGATGCGCGGCTCGCGCACCAGCGCCCGGGCGATCGCCACCCGCTGCTGCTCGCCACCGGAGAGGCGGGCCGGTCGATGCTTGGCCAGGTGGGCGATGCCGACCTGGTCGAGGGCGGCGAGCACCTTCTCCCGGCGCTGGCGGCGCGGTAGCCAGCCCTGCCCGTTCACCAGCGCCATGGCCACGTTCTGAGCCGCGGTGAGGTGCTTGAGCAGGAAGAAGCGCTGGAACACGAAGCCGAACTGGGCGCTGCGCAGGGCGGCCGCCTTGCCGTCGGAGATCCGCGTGATGTCCTGGCCGTCCAACAGGTACTGTCCGCCGTCCGGCCGGTCGAAGAGCCCGATCAGGCTCAGCAGGGTGCTCTTGCCCGAACCGGACCGGCCCAGGATCGCCACGCTCTCACCACTGTGGAGCGTCAGGTCCACCCCGGTGAGGATCGGTCGGGGCTGCTCCTGCCCCCGCAGCGTCTTGGTGACGCCGATGAGCTGGACGAGCGGGGTCGTCATCGGATGACCACCGGCCCGGGCCCCTCGTTGCCCTGCTGCGGAGCCTCCGGCAGGTTCGGCCCCGGCACGGCGATGGTCTCGTCGCCCGTGAGGCCCTCCTTGATCTCGATGAACTCACCGTCGGTGAGGCCAAGCACCACGTCCCGGATCTCGGTCGTGCCGTCCGGATGGACGACCGTGACCTTGCCGGTGCCCTGCCGGCCCGCCACGGCCGCCACCGGCAGCACCAGGGCGTTCTCCGCCGAAGCGGTGATCACCTCGATTGTGGCGTCGGCGCCGTTGATCAGCCGGACGTCGGCGGGCGGGACGCAGACCACGCGCGGGCCGGTCTGCTCCGACGGCACCGGCCGGTAAGGCGCGGCGTCAGCGGCCGCCCGCTCGTACTGCGCCCGCTTCTGCTCCTGGACCTCCGGCGGGTCGTTGGGGTCGGGGATGAACGGCCGCGGCTCGGGGATGGTGCCCGCCGGCAGCGCCGCGATCGTGCCGAGCACGGTGCAGTCGAACGGGCCGGGGCCGTTGGCGATCTGGACGCGCACGGTCGTGAGGTTGTCGGAGATGCGGTACGCGTCAGCCGGCGGGATCTCGGCCACGATGCCGTACCCCATCCATCGAGCCGACACGATCGGCATGCCCTGCGTCACCCGCGAGTAGTCCGGCACCAGCCGACCGGCGAACGTCGCGCCGGCCGGGATGTCGACCCGGGTCTTGTTCCCGTTGAGCCAGACGTTCGCAGCCCAGACGGGCTCCGTGGGTGTCGAGCGCGGCCAGGGAATGTCGTAGAAGTGCACCTCGCCGTCGGTCGGTGCCACCAGGCCGAAGACCGGGTTGATGACCACCTTCCCGGCGAGGCTCACCCGGTCGGTGAGGTCCTGCCGGGTCGGCGTCACCGTCGTGCTGATCGTTCCCCGCTCATCCAGGCCGGGATTGACCGGGTCCGTGCTGTCGCCGGTGCATCCGCTCAGCGCCAGCACCAGCACCGTCAGAACGCCAATGCTCAACCGTGACCGCACCGGCTCGACCCCCGTTCGGGACGCAGTGACAGGATGACCGTAGGGGTGCATGCTGAGTATGCACCAGCGCAGGCCGTCATTATGCACCACGACGGAACGACAACACGGGTCAGACCGCCGCTCTGTCGCCATGGCGACGATCGGATATGTCCCTCGACGACTCTTCTGTCGGTACTTCTTCTGGCGGTGCTCGTCGCGCTTCTTCCGGCCGTGCTCGTCGCGCTCCGTGACCGGACCATCCGCACAGGACGGTCAAGCCACGGACCGTGACGTGACGACATCGACGCGTCACCAAATCTCGACATCGGCCCCGTCAGGCCCGCCGGCCGCGCGCGCCCGATTCCCGGGCGCGTACATAGTCAGCCACGACGTAGCGGCCCAGCTCGTCGGCCGACGGCGTGAAGACGCGGCCGCCGTTGCGGCGCGCGACCGCGTTGACGAACCGGATGAGACCGGGGTCCTCACCCAACATGAAGAAGTTCAGCGTCGCGCCGTAGCGGGTCAGGTGGTCGACCTCGGCGAGCGTCGCCCGTACGGTCTCCGGCCGCGGCGGCCATCGGAAGACCGGACCATTGGGGGTGAGGTGCGCGGTCGGCTCACCGTCGGTGACGATGAGCACCACGGGTTCGGCGTCGGAGTGCTTGCGCAGGTGCCGGGCGGCCAAACGCAGCGCGTGCTGCAGGTTCGTGCCCTGCTGGTCGCTGGGCTCGATCGCGGCGAGTTCGGTCGGCGACAGCGGCGTCGCCGCGAGTCGAAATCCGATGATCTGCAGCGCGTCCTGCGGGTACCTCGTCGCCACAAGGTGGGCCAGCGCGAGCGCGGTCTGCTTCATCGGCCCCCAGTAGCCGTCCCAGTACATCGACAGCGAAAGATCGATGAGCAGAGCTACCGCGGCCGTCGCCCGGCGCTCGGTTTCGACGACCTCGAAGTCCTCCACCGAGAGCTGCACCGGGGTGCCCGGCCCGGCCCGCAGCACGGCCCGCGACACCGTCCGCACCACGTCCAGCGGCTGCTCGTCGCCGAAGACCCAGGGCCGTGACGCCCCGGTGAGCTCGCCGGCCGCCCCGGCGTCCCGGACGTCGTGCTGGCCCCGGCGGCCCCGCTCGAGGTCGGCGAAGACCTCCCGCAGGGCCGAGCTGCCGAGCCGGCGCAGCGCCTTGGGGCTGAGCATCAGCCCGTCGGCCCCGCGGGTGAGGAAGCCCTGCCGGAACAGCTCGCGCTCCAGCTCCTTGAGCCGACGTACGTCGTCGGCGGCGTCCCGGCCCAGGTTGCGCTCCACCGCCTCGACGTCGATGTCGTCCAATGTGGACCATGGCGAGTCCTGGGCGAACGCCTCGATCAGCTCGTCCAGCTCGCCGATCTCCTCCAGAGCGCTCACCGCCTCGCCGTACCCCAGCCCCGGGCCGCGCCCGGTCATCCGCTCACCGGGGCCCCAGGGAAGGTCGGGGCGCAGCGAGCGCAGGTTGGCGCCCAGCCGACTCATCTGCTGGGCGAGATCGCCGTTGCCCATGGCCTGGGCCAGCAACGACTCCAGCTCCTCGCGCTGCTGGGGTGACAGTGAGCGCAACAGCCGCTCCCCGGCCGCGAACCGCCGGGCCAGGATGTCAACGAGTTCCTCGACCGTGGCCGGGTTCTCCGGGAAGTGGTGGCCATGGCGCGCCATGAACTGACGGAACTGGTCGGTGGTGTCCTCACCCCGGGCGTGGCGCTCCAACAGGTCGTTGAGATCCCGCATCATCTCGGCGACCTCCTGCTGGGCCGCCGGGTCGGACAGGGCCTGCCGCAGCCCGCGAAAGCGGGACTCGACGACCTCCTGCCGGAGCTGGTCGAGGATCTGCTGGTACAGGGCTCGCGCCTGGTCACTCGCCCACGGGTAGTCGGCCAGCTCGGCGATCGCCCGCGAGGTCGAGCGGGGCAGACTGTCCAGAATGGACCGCTGGAACCGGGCCTGCTCGTCGTCGCGTCCGGCCAGCTCGTCCCGCTCCGCCGCCAGCGCCTGGTCGAGCAACTGCTGAGCCCGGGTCACCGCCCCGTCCAGGCGGCCCCGACGCATCGCCTCGCGGCGCAGCCGCCGGGCCCGGGCGAGCAGATCGTCGAGTCCGCGCGAGCCGAGCGGACGCCGGAGCAGATCACGCAGCGCATCCCGCAGGCCGGCCCCGCCCAGGACGTCCCGGCCGATGGCGTCCACGGCCGCCCGCACGTCGTACGGCGGCGCGAGCGGGTCGGGCCCGCCCTGCCACTGGCCGTACCGGTGCCGCCGGGCCACGCCTAGTCCCCGTCCGGTAGGTCGGGGCGGCGGGCTGAAGGTCCGCCCCGGTACCGGGCCTTGCCATCGACGGTCAGCTCCTTGGACATCCGCCGCGTCAGGTGCAGGCCCTCGAGCACGAACTCGACGCCAGCCGCCGCCTCGCCCTTGGACGGGGCGTCACCGAAGCCCAGCCGGTCCAGCACCTTGGCCAGCCCGGGCACGGTCCCGATCTGGGCCAGCACCTCGTCGGCACTGACCAGGTCGCCGGTCTCCACCGCGCGACCGTCGGCGACCAGGTTGACGAAGCCCGACAAATCGAGGCCGGCCAACCGGGCCCGGAACGTGTCGGCGGTGGCGGTCCGCAGCAGGTGGGCGAGTATCTCGATCTCCCGCCCCTCCTCGTCGCTGTCGAACTCGACCTTGCCGCGCAGCGTGCTCGTCACCGACACCGTGTCGCCGATGCGGGCCACGGGATCGGTCTCGCCCAGTAGGCCCGACCGCCGCAGGGCGGCCGCGGCCACGGTCTCGGCCGCGGCGATCGCGAACCGGGCGGAGACGCCACTGCGGGCGTCCACGGCCGGCGACTCCCGCACGGCTCGGGTGAACCGGACCAGCACCTCGAGCACATGGTCCGGCACCGTCGCGACCAGGGCGGCCTCCTGCCGGACCAGCGCCATCTCCTCCCGCAGGTCGCGCAGGTAGTGGGTACGGATCTCGGCGCCGAAGCGGTCCTTGAGCGGCGTGATGATCCGACCCCGGTTGGTGTAGTCCTCGGGGTTGGCGCTGGCCACGAGCAGCAGGTCCAGCGGCAGCCGCAGCTGGTATCCGCGGACCTGGATATCACGCTCCTCGAGCACGTTGAGCAGGCTCACCTGGATGCGCTCGGCCAGGTCGGGCAGCTCGTTGATCGCGAAGATGCCCCGATTGGTGCGGGGCAGAAGTCCGAAGTGGATGGTCTCGGGATCGCCGAGCGTCCGCCCCTGCGCCACCCGGATGGGATCCACGTCGCCGATGAGGTCCCCCACGCTGGTGTCCGGGGTGGCCAGCTTCTCGCCGTAGCGCAGGGACCGGTGCCGCCAGGCGACCGGCGTGTCGTCGCCCTGCTCGGCGACCAGCCGCCGCGACGCCGGGGTGATGGGGTGCAGCGGATGCTCGTTGAGTTCCGACGCGGGCAGCACCGGGGTCCACTCGTCGAGCAGGCCGACCAGCGACCGGATGAGGCGGGTCTTGCCCTGGCCCCGCTCCCCCAGCAGCACGATGTCGTGCCCGGCGAGCAGCGCCCGCTCCACCTCGGGCAGCACCGTGTCGTCGTAGCCGACGATGCCAGGGAAGCGCTCGCCCCCGTCGCGCATCAGCGCCAGCAGGTTGGCCCGGATCTCCTCCTTGACCGTCCGGTACTGGTACCCCGCCGCCCGCAGCTCTCCCAGCGTGCGGGGCAGGTCGGCCGGCGCGGCCGGGATCTCGTATGTCAGCGCCACGGCCCCACGCTACCCCGCCGGTGTTTCGAACTCGGCACAGTTTCCAGAGCGTTTGTCCGTTTTGCAGCGTTGATGGCATTCCGCTCAGCGCGGACCCCCGAGATTTACCAAGGTCACTAGCATCGCGATCGTCGGCGACGTCGACAACCTTCCCGGCCGAGGCTCGGACGAGGGCGGCGCCCCGCCCCGGTGGAAGATCGTCCTGGTGACCGTGGCCTGTTTCGTCGCCACATTCGCCATCAACGCCGTTCTGCACCGGGCCGGCTGGCACTCGGGCCTCGCCCTGACCGTCGGGTTCCGGCGGTGGCCCCGCTCGGACGACCGTCCTCAGACGGTCTGGCAGGTCCAGCTGCCGGGTCCCCTGACGTTCCGCGAATACCCGGACGGGTCGTGGGTGGACGGGCCGACGCTCTGGTACGCCCAGGAGAGCCTGACCCGCACCGGCGTCTCGCCCCGCCGGGTCCGGGCCGTGGCGGCGCGGTTGGTCGCCTCCGTCGCCGCCCCGGCCGTGAACCAGCGGTAGGCCCTCAGCCGGCGGTCGGGCCCGGGCCGGCCAGCGACGGCTCGGCCGTCACCCCCGACTCGGCCGGTGCGCCGGACCCGGGGATCACCGGCCGGTGCGCGTCCGCGCCCTCGGAGACCGCAGGGCCGAGCCCCAGCGCCATCCGGAACAGGGCCGTGGAGCTCGCGGGGCGACGGTCGACCAGCCAGGCCTCGAGCCGCGCGTCGCGCTCGGCCTGCATGATGCGCAGCGCCTCGAAGATCCGCAGATCGTCGAGGTTCAGCGGCAGGGTGCGACCACCGTGGGCGTGGAACCGGTTGACCGTCTCCGTGGTCTTGGGACCCGACGGCCAGCGGTCGTTGCGCAGCAGGAACAGCCGCCGCTTCGGCACGTCCGGGGCGAGACCGGCCACAGTGGACGCCGCGTTGATCCGGCTCATCACGGCGCCCGGGTGTCCGCTGGCGATGGCGCGGAACGCCCAGTGCTCCTCGTCGTCGATGCCCTCGTCGAGGGTGCGGCGCAGCCGCGCGTGCAGCGGCGGCTTGGTGCTGGGCATCGGGTCGACCTTGTAGGACGGGTCACCGAGTTCGATGAGCAACGCGTTCAGGCCGGCCGCGAGCAGCTCCGGCACGCGGGCGTCCTCGGTGTAGCGGTCCAGGGCGCCCTGCACGTCGGCCTGCCGGACCAGGGCGGCGAAGCGGGCGTCCAGCTCCTCGAAGCTCGACCCCTCGGAGCGGACCGGCGGAAGACCGGCGAACACGTCCGGGCCGTCGTCCTCGAGGTTCTCCAGCTCCACGACCACGCCTCGGCGCAGGCAGGCCAGGGCGTGCCGCTCCACCCGCTTCAGCAACGCCCGCGGCGTGAAGTGCGCCGCCTCGGCGAAGGCGAGCTCCCGGATCGGCCAGGTCGGGTACGGCGGGCGGAACCCCACGTCGCCGTACCGGCCCTCCAGCCGCTTGCGCACGATGGCCATGCCGACCTTGGCGTTGGAGACCCGGCCCAGGAACGGCGCCTCCCGGAACCGGTCGGGCACCGAGCCGACCGCCTCCCGGCGAATGATCTTCCACGTGTCGGGAATGCAGGCCACCACGATGACCGTCTTGCGGGTCACCTCGCGCAGCGACATGAGCCCGTTGGCCACCTGACCGATCGTGGCGGCCGCCTCCGGGCTGAGCGCCTCGCCCGTCGAGATGGCCGACCCACCCGACTGGGCGAACAGCGTGTCGAGCTGGTCGTACGCGATCACCGTGGGGCTGCCGGTGAGGGCGAGCAGGCGGGAGATGTCCCGGACGATCAGCATCGCCGGCCGCGGCTCGACGGCCAGGCCCCACTCGGCGCGCTCCTCGAAGTCACTCAGGCCCAGCGAGGTGAGGAAGGCGTAGCCGAGATCCTGCAGCGCGTGGTTCTTGGCGCCGTAGAGCACCAGGGCCCGCACCGTGTGCTGCGCCTCCATCCCGAGCGCGCGGTCCTTCTCGCGCAGCGCGCTGATCAGCGCGGTGAGGTCGCCGGGCTTGAGTGGGGCGTCGCCGGCCAGCGCGTCCCGCAGGGCCGGCGGCAGACCGAGCACTGTGGACAGCCGCCGCAGGAACGCCTTGAGCTGGGTGCCGCCGCCGACCGTCTCGCGCAGCAGACCGTCGACGATGCACAGGGCCGTGCTCTCCCAGAACTGGGTGCCCGACAGCAGGCTCACCAGGAAGAAGTAGCCGCCGTCGTTCTGGATGCGGCTGCGCACCATGCCGAGCAGGTGCGTCTTGCCCGAGCCCGCCGGCCCCTGGACCACCACCCCGAGCGGGCTGCTGTCGTCCACGGCCCGCGCCTGGCTCACCCCTTCGAAGATGCTCTCCACCACGTCGCGGTGCAGGTCAGCCACGTTGAACGGCGACGGGCGCCACACGTCGTCGGGAGTCGGCGCGAGGTCGAACTTGAGCGCGGCGAGGGCACGGCGCTGCGCATCCGACAGCGGCCGCACCTCAGGCGTGCCAGTCAGACCGACTTCGGAGTATTCAACTGTGGTCATGATTCCTCAATCGCAAACGCGTGGTTTTCTTCGCCGCCGAAGCGCAGGGCGGCCTCACGGTCCCTCGTGGACAGTGACTTCTGGTTGGCGACCGGGATGAGCCGGACGCCCGGCTGAACGGCCATCCACTTCAGGGCCGTGTCGAGCTCGGCCCTGGGGATGTCGGCGAGCTGATCGCGCAGGTCGGCCAGGCTCACCCAGCCCGCCGGCTCGGTCGCGATCCTGGCGTAGGCGGCCCGAATGCGCTGCTCGATCGTCTCCACCTGTGGCACGACCCGACCACCGGCGCGTGATTGAGCCGAGGTCGTTGCTTGGCCCGCGACAGCGCCGTTCACCGCCGGCCCGCTGGCCACCGCGCCGTTGGCCGGAGCGCTCGCCCCCAGGCCGCTCGCCGCCACACCGTTTGTTGCCAAACCGTTCGTCCCCGGGCCGTGCGTCGCCGGGCCGGTCGTTCCCGGACCGGTCGTTCCCGGGCCAGTCGTCTGTGGACCGTTCGTCGCCGAGGCGGGCCGGGGCGACCCCTCCGTCCCGGACGCATCGCCAGATCCGGCGAGGGCGGCGGCGTCCGCCGACCCCGCGAAGAACGTACGGGCGTCGACCCCACGCGCGGCGAGCGCCCGATGCAACCCATGCAGCAGCGTCCGTATGGTCGTCGCCGCCGCGCCCTTGCCCTGCGCCTGCTCGGCGAGCACGGCCAAACCCTGGGCCCATCCCTGATGGGAGAGCTGGAATGCGTACGAGCGACCCACCCGGCGCTCCTCGACCAGCCCACCCTCGACCAGCCGCACCCGGTCCTCGCCGGTGAGCGGGGTGCCGGCGATCTCGGCCAGCTCGGCGTTGCTCAGCTCGCGGGCCTCGACCATGAGCGCGGAGAGCACGGCGATCTGCGTCAGGCTGAGCTTCTGCGTCAGGCTGACCTTGGTCGCGGTGCCCATCTGTCCTCCCGGTCGGCGCAGGTGCGCACGGTTGGTCTACCGCACCGACCGGTCCGGGGCGAGGATCAACACGCTGAATTTCTCGACGGCCACCGGGGCGCGGCCACGAGCTCAGGCGCGGGAGCGGCGGAGGAGCCACACCACGAACAGCGCGCAGGCGATCATCCCCAGCCCGATCAGCGTGTGGGTGTTGACCTCCCGGCCAAAGGCGGTCCCAATGGGCTCGGCTGGTATCTGAATGGCCCTCATGTGCTCCCGTCACCTCCCTTTCCGCTCACCATCGACTTTTCCCCTCATCTTGGGCGAGTTTCGCCCAAAGAAGACTTTCGTGACGATGCTATAGCAACTACTCGTGGCCGTTCCGTTGCTTTCCGTAATTGCCATCGGATGACACGCCTGCCACATGGCAGGGAAGATCACATGACACTGACGATCAAGTGGCACGGAAGATCAAGTGGCAGTCACTGTCATTTGCCCGTAGGCTGAAACCGCACCCGTACGGAGACAGGGCACGCGGGCAGGGGGACACCGATGACCGGGGCAGTCGTCGCCGAACACGAGGCACCGCTCACCGTCGGGCCGCTGTTTGATCGCCGCCGATGGATAGCGCTGATCGCCATCTCGCTCGCCCAGCTCATGGTGGTGCTCGATGCGACGATCGTGAACATCGCGCTGCCCCACGCCCAGGCCCAGCTGGCCATCCCCGACACCGAGCGGTCCTGGGTGATCACCGCCTACACACTGGCCTTCGGCGGGCTGCTGCTGCTCGGCGGGCGCATCGCCGACTACTGGGGCCGCAAACGGACGTTCCTGCTCGGGCTGACCGGTTTCGCCGTGGCGAGCGCCGTGGGCGGCTTCGCCCCGAACGGCGAGACGCTGTTTGCGGCCCGGGCCTTCCAGGGCGCGTTCGGCGCGCTGCTCGCCCCGGCCGCGCTCGCGCTGCTCAGCGTGGCGTTCCTCGAGTCCCGGGAACGTGCCCGCGCGTTCGGCGTCTACGGCGCCATCATCGGCGGCGGCGCGGCCGTCGGGCTCCTCGTGGGCGGCGTGCTGACCCAGTACCTCGACTGGCGCTGGTGCATGTGGGTGAACGTCGCCATCGCCGTGGTGGCCGGGCTCATCGGCCTCTGGGCCCTACGGGAGAGCCGAGCCTCCGACGCGACCGACCCGACCGGACGCTGGCGGCGCTACGACATCGGGGGCGCCGTGCTGATCACCGGAGGCCTGGCCGGTCTCGTGTACGGCTTCACGGTCGCGGCCGACCCGGCGTACGGATGGGACCACGTGTACACGTGGCTATTCATCGGTGCATCGCTGCTGCTCATCGCGGGGTTCGTCACGGTCGAGGCGTTCATCGGCCGTCCACTGCTACCGCTGCGCGTCGTGCTGGCCCGCACCCGCGGCGGGGCCTACCTGGTGTCGATGCTCACCGGGGCCGGCCTGGTCGGGGTCGCGCTGTTCATGGTCCTCTACTTCCAGGAGGTCCTCGCCTACTCACCGCTTGTGGCCGGGCTCGCCGCACTGCCGGTGACCGCCGGCATCTTCCTGGCCTACCCCGTGGCCACGCTGCTGCTCACCCGTCTGGGCGCCACCCCGATCATGGCGGCTGGCGCCTTCATCGGGGCCGGTGGGCTGCTGCTGCTCACGCGCATCGACATCACGGGCGACTTCTGGGGCACCGTGCTGCCGGGCGAGCTGGTGCTCGGCCTGGGCATCGGTCTGATCTTCGTGCCGCTGGGCGCCGTGGCGCTGCAGGGCGTACACCCCCGCGACGCCGGGGTGGCCAGCGCGGTGGTCAACGCGAGCCAGCAGGTGGGCGCCTCCCTCGGCGTGGCCGCGCTGAGCGCCGTAGCCCTGCAGGCGGCTACGGCGTACGTCACCCGCCACCTCACCTCGCCGGCCGCCCTGCTGTCGGCGGAGTTCGTCAACCAGGTCAAGGTGCACAGCTACCAGGTCACGCTCTTCTGGGCGGCCGGGTTCTTCGCGGTGGCGGGCCTCGTCGTGCTGGCGCTGATCCGCGCCGGCCGGGTCAAGCCCGGCGAGCTGACCGTGCCGTTGGGCTGACCGTTTCCCAGGGCCGACCGTGCCCCAGGGGCTGACCGGGCCGCCCGCCTGACCGCCCGGCGAACCCGACCACAGCGGGCGTTGCGCACCACCGGATCACGGCCCGGACCGGCCTATGCTGGCCCGCGGGAGGTGCGCGTCGGTGCTGGTGATCCATGCTCTGTGGCGGGAGGGCCTCCTGCTGTGGGGCGAGGATTCGACCCGACCGCGAGACGGGGACCCGACGGGGCCGCGGTCCCCGGTCCGCTCCGGCCGTGCCCGGGGTAGGGCGGAGCCGGCGGTTCACCCGTTCGCCGCCCCGGTGGCGGTCCTAGCCGAGACCCTGCCCGAGGGCCGCGCGGAGACGATCGACTTGATGCTGCCGACCCGCGCCGGAACGCCGGTCGACTCGCCCGAACTGGTCCGCGACGAGCCGGTGGCCGCGCGAGGAGCGCTCACCCTGGCCCCGTGGCGCGTCCCCGCCCTGCGGTACGAGGCCGACGACGCCCTCATGGCCCTCACCGATCTGTCCATCGTGGACGAAAAGGCCGGCGATGTGGTCCTGGGCGCCGCTACCCGGCACCTGATGCAGGTGGCCGCGTTCGCCGCCGACCTGGTCGGCCGGGGTCGGCTGTTGCCCACAGTGGACTTTCCCCCGCCGCGCGCCGTCTGGCGACCGCTGCTGACCGGCGCCGACCTGGCCTGGGCGCAGTCGCTGGCGCTGGCCCTCCCGCCCGCGGGCCGGGCCGCCGGCGGCACCGCGGCCGAGGTGATCGGGGCCGCGCTGGACGACCTGGTCGACGCGGCCGCCCGGCTGGCCATCGACGGAAGCTCACCCGACCAGGCCGCCGGTCGGGCCCGCCAGACCACCGTGTTCATGGGCGCCGACGGCGGCGCGGCTTCCGCGGGCGCCAGCGGCACAGCGGCTTCCGTGGCCGACCGGTGGCGGGCCGCGCTCGTGGGCCTGGACCGGAACTTCGCGGCCACCGACGACGAGGCGGCCGAGCTCGCCGCCGCGCTGGCGGAGTGGCAGCGCGACGCGACCGCCGGCCGGGTCCGCGCGCTGTTCCGGCTCACCGAGCCGAGCGAGGACGACCCGGACGCCCGGTGGCGCCTCGACGTCGCGCTCCAGGCCACCGACGCGCCCAGCGTGGTGGTGGAGGCCGACCGGATCTGGTCCGACGCGAGCGCCCTTTCGGCCTATGTGGACGACCCTCAGGAGACACTGCTCGCCGAGCTCGGCCGGGCCAGCCGGCTGTACCCCGAGCTCGACGACGCCCTGCGCACCGCCATGCCCACCGGCCTCGACCTGGACACCGAGGGGGCCCACCGGTTCCTCCGGCAGGGCGCGCCCCGGCTGGCCGGCGCCGGCTTCGGTGTGCTGCTGCCGACCTGGTGGAGCCGGCCCCGGGCGCGGCTGGGCGTCCGGCTGGCCGCCTCGTCGCCGACCGCCCCCGGCACGGTCGCCGGCACCGCCAACCTCGGCCTGCAGTCCCTGGTGGACTACCAGTGGCAGCTTGCGCTGGGCGACGAGCCGCTCACCGAGTCCGAGCTGCGCCGCCTGGCCAGCCTCACGACGCCGCTGGTGCGCCTGCGCGGGCAGTGGGTCGAACTCGACCCGAAGCGGCTGGCCGCGGGCCTGAAGCTCATCGCCACCAAGGGCCGAATGACCGTGGCCGAGCTGCTGCACGCGGGGCTGCACGCCGACGGCGGACCGGCCGGGCTCCCCGTCGTGTCGGTGACGGCCGAGGGAGCCCTGGGCGAGCTGCTCGCCGGACAGGTCGACCGACGGCTGGAGCCGGTGCCGACCCCGGCCGGCTTCACGGGCACACTGCGGCCGTACCAGCAACGCGGTCTGGCCTGGCTCGCCTTCCTCGAGCAGCTCGGGCTGGGCGCGATCCTGGCCGACGACATGGGGCTGGGAAAGTCGGCCACCATCCTGGCCCTGCTGCTGCACCGGCGAGCCGACGCGCCCACGCTGCTCATCTGTCCCATGTCTCTGGTCGGCAACTGGCAGCGGGAGGTGGCGAAGTTCGCCCCCGAACTGCAGGTCCACGTCCACCACGGCGCGGAACGCGCCCGGGGAGCGGCCTTCGCCCGCGCGGTCGCCCAGGCCGACCTCGTCATCACCACCTACGCGCTCGCGGCGCGGGACGCCACCGCGCTCGCTGGTATCGAGTGGCATCGCATCGTTGTGGATGAGGCGCAGGCCATCAAGAACGCGGCGACCCGGCAGGCCGTCGCGGTGCGGAGCCTGCCGGCCCGGCACCGGATCGCGGTCACCGGCACGCCGGTGGAGAACCGCCTGGCCGACCTGTGGTCGATCATGGAGTTCACCAACCCCGGCCTGCTGGGCAGCGCGAGCTCGTTCCGGACCCGCTTCGCCGAGCCCATCGAGCGGCGGGCCGACGAGGCCGCGGCCGAGCGTCTGCGCCGGCTGACCGGCCCGTTCGTGCTCCGCCGGGTCAAGACCGACAAGTCGATCATCGCCGACCTCCCCGAGAAGGTCGAGATGGAGGTCGTCTGCAACCTCACGGCCGAGCAGGCCTCGCTCTACCAGGCGATCGTCGACGACATGATGGCCCGCATCGCCGCCAGCGAGGGCATCGAGCGGCGCGGGCTGGTGCTGGCCACGATGACCAAGCTCAAGCAGGTCTGCAACCATCCCGCCCACCTGCTGCGGGACGGCTCCCGCCTGCCGGGGCGCTCGGGCAAGCTGGCCCGGCTCGAGGGCATCCTTGACGAGGTGCTCGCGGCCGGGGAGAAGGCCTTGCTGTTCACGCAGTTCGCCGAGTTCGGCGGCATGCTGCGGGCGTTCCTGTCGGCCCGCTTCGGCCGCGAGGTGCTGTTCCTGCACGGCGGCGTCCCCAAGGCCGAGCGCGACGCCATGGTGGCCCGGTTCCAGTCGGACGACCCGGCCGCCCCGCCGCTGTTCGTCCTCTCCCTCAAGGCCGGCGGCACCGGGCTCACGCTGACCGCGGCCAACCATGTCATCCATGTCGATCGCTGGTGGAATCCGGCCGTGGAGGACCAGGCGACCGACCGGGCGTTCCGCATCGGCCAGACCCGCAACGTCCAGGTGCACAAGTTCGTCTGCGCCGGCACGGTCGAGCAGAAGATCTCGGACATGATCCAGGCCAAGCGCGGCCTGGCCGCCCGGATCGTCGGCACGAGCGAGAACTGGATCACCGAGCTGTCGACCGCACAGCTGCGCGAGCTGTTCGCGCTCGAGTCCGGGGCGGTGGTCGAATGACCCGGCCATCTCGGGAGGAACTGGCCCGCTACGGCCGGCCGAAGCGGGTCGACGGCGGCATCCGGGCCCGGAGCACGCGCGGCGACATCGGCGAGTCGTGGTGGTCGAAGCGGTTCATCACCGTGCTCGAGTCGTTTCCTGGGCTGGGCGGGCGGCTCACCCGGGGCCGCCACTACGCGCGCGCCGGGCAGGTCCTGAGCCTGACCGTCGAACCGGGCGCCGTGCACGCGCGGGTGCAAGGCTCCCTCGACCAGCCGTACCGGGTCCACATCGAACTGTCCGTTTACGACGAGGCCACGTGGACCCGGATCGAGCAGGCCATGGCAGGGCAGGCGCTGTTCGTGGCCCGGCTGCTGGCCGGCGAGATGCCGCCGCCGATCGAGGAGGCCTTCCAGGCGGCCGGGGCGCCACTGTTCCCCCCCAGCGCCGCCGACCTGCAGATGTCCTGCTCCTGCCCGGACGCCACGGTGCCGTGCAAGCACATCGCGGCCACCTTCTACCTGCTCGCCGAGGCCTTCGACACCGACCCGTTCCAGATCCTGCACTGGCGGGGCCGCGACCGGGCCACCCTGCTGGCGAACCTCCGCGCGCGGCGCGGCACCCCGTCCCGGCGTCGCCGCGGCACCCCGGCGTCGCCGGCCGCCGACCGCCGCGAGCGCCCACCGGTCGGGGCCGCCCCGGCCCTGGCGGAGATGACCGGCGCCGACCAGGCGACCGGGGCCGACCTGGCGGCGAGCGTGGCCCGGTTCTGGGTGGCGCCGGTCCCGCTACCGACGCGGCCGCCCACGCTCCCCACCGACGTCGACCTCGTACTGCGTCAGCTCCCGACCCCCGACGCCCGCCTGGGTGGTCGCGCGCTCGTCGACGACCTCCGCCGGATCTACGCCGCCTTCCGGCCCTGACGCCGTCGTGGTCCCGACCCGCCGCACCCGGCGGCAACCGGTGCGGGCCCGACCGGCTGATCGGGCCACCCGGCCGGGCCGGCGGGCGTACGGCTGCTTCGTCACCCGCCGGCCGACGGTCAGGCGACGCCGCCGGTGAGCGTCAGCCCGCCGTCGAGGACCACGGTCTGGCCGGTGACCCAGGAGGCCTCGTCCGAGAGCAGGTACGCCACCGCACCGGCCACATCGGACGGAACGCCCAGGCGACGCAGCGGGTAGCCGGCCGCGGTCTCCTCCTCGCGCCCCTCGTAGAGGGCCCGGGCGAAGACGGTCTTCACCACGGCCGGGGCGACCGCGTTGACCCGGACCTTCGGGGCGAGCTCCACCGCGAGCAACTCCGTGAGGTACTTCAGCGCCGCCTTGGACATGCCATAGATGCCGATCATCGGGGTAGGCCGGAGCCCGGCGACCGAGGTGACGTTGACGATGGCGCCGCCGTGCTCGCCCATCCACGCCCGGTGGACCTTACGGGTCCACTCCAGCGCCGCGAAGACGTTGATGTCGAAGACCTTCCGCACCGCGTCGAGGGTGGTGTCGATCGCCGCCGCGGCCACGGGGTTCGTGCCCACGTTGTTCACCAGGTAGTCGATGCGCCCATAGGTCTGCATCACCGTGTCGATGACCTGGTCCTGGTGGGCCGGGTCGTGCGCCCGCCCGGCCACGAAGGTGGCCCGCTCAGGCCCCAACTCGGCCACGGCGGCAGCGAGGGGCTCCTCGTTGCGACCGGTGAGACAGACCCGGACGCCGCGCTCCACCAGGGTCTGGGCGATGGCCAGTCCGATACCTCGGCTCGCTCCGGTGACGATGGCTGCTCTCGGCTGGTCAGACACGCGTACTCCCCGGGGTGGACGGCGGCCGGCCCGCTGACCGGCGGCGCTCAGGCATGGCACGCAGTGTAGGCGGGGGTCGGAGCAGGCGCATTGGTTCACCCGCACAAGGGGTTGCCGCCCGCGCTCGCCCGCCGACGGGCAGAATCGCCCCATGGGCGAGACGACGGTGACCCTGGCCAGTGGGGTACAGATGCCGCGGGTCGGGCTGGGCACGTGGCAGCTGCGGGGGCAGCAGGCGTACGACGCGATCCGGTACGCCCTCGACGCCGGCTACCGCCACATCGATACCGCCACGATGTACGGCAACGAGGCCGAGGTCGGGCGGGCGGTGCGCGACAGCGGCCTGCCCCGGTCCGAGGTGTTCATTACGACGAAACTGCCGTCGGAGCGAGCCGGGCGAGCTCGCCAGACCCTCGAGGCCAGCCTGGAGGCGCTGGGCACCGACGCCGTCGACCTGTGGCTCATCCACTGGCCGACCGCCGGCCGGGACCTCGTGCCGACCTGGGAGGCGCTGCTGGCCGCCCGGGCCGCCGGGCTGGCCCGGGCGGTCGGCGTCAGCAACTTCAGCATCGATCAGATCGACCAGATCACCGCGGCGACCGGACAGGCCCCGGAGGTCAACCAGGTGCCGTGGAGCCCGTTCGAGCACAACCCGTCGGTCCTGGACGAGCACCGGCAGCGCGGCGTCGTGCTCGAGGGCTACAGCCCACTCAAGCGCACCGATCTGCGCTCACCCGCGCTCGCCGCGATCGCCCAGGCGCACGGGGTCACCCCGGCCCAGGTGGTGCTGCGCTGGCACCTGCAGCACGACATCGTCGTCATCCCCAAGTCGGCCAAGCCCGAGCGCATCGACGAGAACTTCAACCTCTTCGGCTTCACGCTCACCGACGCGGAGATGTCGACATTGGACGGCCTCGCCCGACGCTGACGCCGCCGCGCCGGTGGACCCGGCCGCCCCGGGTGGCCTGCGGCCGGGTCAACGCCGGCCCCTCGTACGGCGTCGGCGCGCGACCCGGGACAGTGGTCCATCCGTCACAATGGTCGAGTGACCGTCGATCCCGCCGACCGGGTGCTCGCCGCCGGCGGTGACCTCGTGGCCATGTCCTTCGAGGGCGAGCCGGACGACCTCGTCGACGCCATCCGGCGCCAGGCACTCGGCCGCAGCGACGGGCCGCTCGACGTGGAGGTCCGGCTCGTGCTGGGCCGGGCCTGTCGCACCGCGCACCAGGCCGTGCCTCAGATCGTCGCGGCCCTGCAGCTTCCGTACCACGCCAGCCGCGGCTGGGCCGACCTGCTCGCGGCCCTGAGCGACCGGGAAGCGAGCCGCCGCGAGGTGGTGGTCGTAGCCGACGCCGCCGACCTGCTGCGCGACGAGGAGCTCGACGTCTGGCGGGAGCTCGTACGGTCGCTGGTCACGCCGTTTCAGTGTCTCGGCGGCGGATGGCAGACGCTCGTGCTCGTCGACTCCACCCACGGATGGGCGAGCAGCCAGTTCGGCTCGCCCGCTGGCGCCGAGGCCGCCGCGGCCCGCTCCACCCGCTAGGCACCGCGGCGACCCCGACGCTCCGGCGGCGTGCACCAGCCGCCGGTGTCAGCGCGCGAGGACCTCGGCGAGCCGGGCGATGGCGAAGCGCAGGTCGTCCTCGGTGACGACCAGCGGAGGCGCCAGGCGGATCGTGGCGCCGTGGGTGTCCTTGGCCAGGACGCCCCGGGCCATGAGCCGCTCGCAGGCTTCGCGCCCGGTCATGAGATCGGGGTCGATGTCGACCCCGGCCCACAGGCCCCGGCCGCGGACGGCCGTCACGCCCCGGCCGATCAGCGAGTGCAGCCCTTCGTGCAGGACCGCGCCCAGCTCCCGAGCCCGGGCCTGGAACTCGCCCGTGCGCAGCAGCTCCACCACGGCGAGACCGACGGCGCAGGCCAGCGGATTGCCACCGAACGTCGAGCCGTGCTCGCCTGGGCGCAGCACGCCGAGCACGTCGGCGTCGGCCACCACGGCCGAGACGGGCACGATGCCCCCGCCCAGCGCCTTGCCGAGCACGTACATGTCCGGGACGACGCCCTCGTAGTCGCAGGCAAACGTGTAGCCCGTGCGCCCCAGGCCCGACTGGATCTCGTCGGCCACGAACAGCACGTTCTCGGCCGTGCACAGCTCGCGGACGCCCCGCAGATAGCCGTCCGGCGGCACGATGACGCCGGCCTCGCCCTGGATCGGCTCGATCAGCACCGCCACCGTGGTCTCGTCGATGGCCGACCGCATCGCCTCGAGGTCGCCGTACGGGACGATGCGGAATCCGGGCGTGTAGGGACCGTAGTCGGCGCGCGCCACCGGATCGGTGGAGAAGCTGACGATCGTGGTGGTCCGGCCGTGGAAGTTGTCGGCGGCGACCACAATGGACGCCTGACCGTCCGGCACACCCTTGACCCGGTAACCCCATTTGCGGGCCACCTTGATGGCCGACTCGACCGCTTCGGCCCCGGTGTTCATCGGCAGGACCAGATCCTTGCCGCACAGCTCGGCCAGCGCCCTGGTGAACGGACCGAGCTGGTCGTGCAGGAACGCCCGGCTGGTGAGGGTCACCGCCTCCAGCTGCTTGCGCGCGGCGTCGATGAGCGCCGGGTGCCGGTGGCCGAAGTTCAGGGCGGAGTACCCGGCCAGGCAGTCGAGGTACCTCCGACCGTCCACATCGGTCACCCACGCCCCGTCGCCCTCGGTGAGGACGACCGGCAGCGGGTGGTAGTTGTGCGCGGTGTGGCGCTCGGCCTCGGCCACCGCGGCTTCAGTCCTCAGTGGAGTGTTGCTCATGAAGACCTCCCTGCCTCCCGCAGCTCGAGGGTGCAGCACTTCGGGCCCCCGCCGGCCTTCAGGAACTCGGAGACGTCGACCGGGATCGGCTCGAAGCCGTGGGCGCGTACCTGCTCGGCCAGCCCGGTGGCCTGGGCGGGCAGCACCACGTGCTTACCGTCGCAGACGGCGTTGAGCCCGAGCCATTCGGCGTCGGCGAGATTCGCCTCGATGGCGTCCGGGAAGAGGCGACGCAGCACGCGGACGCTGCCCGGGCTGAACGCCTCCGGCAGGAAGGCGATGGTGTCGCCCAGGACCGCCAGCGCCGTGTCCAGGTGGTAGAACCGCGGGTCGACCAACTGCAGGCTCACCACGGGCCGGCCGAAGATCTCCTGCGCCTCGGCGTGCGCGGCGTAGTCCGTCCGGAATCCCGTCCCGGCCAGCAGGTACCGGTCGGTGAGCAGGAAATCCCCCTCACCCTCGTTGATCCACTTAGGAGTGCTGGTCTCGAAACCCAGCTCGGCCAGGCGGGCCGCGTAGGCCGGGGCCTCGGCGGCGCGCTGGGGGTACCGGAACTGCGCGCCGTAGGCGATACCGTCGATGACGGTGGCTCCGTTGGCGGCGAAGACCATGTCGGGCAGCCCGGGAATCGGGTCGATCTCCTCCACCGTGTGCCCCAGCGCCAGGTAGGCGTCGCGCAGGGTCGTCCACTGCGCCACCGCGCGCGCGTTGTCCGTGGGCACCGTCGGATGCATCCAGGGGTTGATCTGGTACTCGACGGTGAAGTACGTGGGCCGGCACATTAGGTAGCGACGAGCGGTCGCCTCACGCGATGTCATGTCGAAGTCCTCCACGCCTCGCGCGTCGTCGTCGGCTCGGGGTGGGACGCGAATACCACCGTGGAGATCAACCCTAGGCGCCGGTTCATGCCCCATCTATTGCTGGATCTTGCTTTCTGACGGGGTTTCGTTGCAGGAAATCCGGGTCTTGCGAATGATCGTTGCGCCGCCCCTGAGGCCGCTGACGGAAACCGGACGATCGGCCCACGAGGGTACGGACGGAGCGCGCAGAATCGCTGTCCATGAGGATTGGACTGCAGGTACCAGACTTCGCGTGGCCGGGCGGACCCGACAGGCTTGGCGCCGATCTCGCCGCGATCGCCCGCACGGCCGACGAGGCCGGGTTCGAGTTCCTCGCCGTGATGGACCACTTCTTCCAGATCGGCCTGATGGGAGCGCCCGAGGACCCGATGCTCGAGGCCTACACCACGCTGGGGTACCTGGCCGCCCACACCTCACGCATCAAGCTGCTCACCCTGGTCACTGGCTCCGTCTACCGTCACCCGGGCGTGCTCGCCAAGCAGGTGACGACCCTGGACGTGCTCTCCGGCGGCCGCGCCTGGCTCGGCATCGGCGCCGGGTGGTACCAGGAGGAGGCGGCCGGCCTCGGCATCCCGTTCCCACCCGTGGCCGAGCGCTTCGAGCGGCTCGAGGAGACGCTGCAGATCGTGACCCGCATGTTCGCTGGCGACGCCGAGCCCTTCGTGGGCCGGCACTACCAGCTCACCCGGCCGCTGAACTCGCCGGCCCCGCTGACCCGGCCCCGGCCGCCCATCATGATCGGCGGCGGAGGCGAGAAGAAGACCCTGCGACTGGTCGCCCAGTACGGCGACGCCTGCAACTTGTTCGTCGGCCCGGACCTGCCGCGCAAGCTGGAGGTGCTGCGCGAGCACTGCGCGCAGGTGGGGCGCGACTACGACAGCGTGTACCGGACCGCCTACCTCAAGCTGGACGTGGGCCCCGACGGTCGCGGGGTGGCCGAGCTTCTCGAGAAGCTTCGGGGCCTGGCCGACCTCGGCATCCAGGCTGTGCTGGGGTACGTCCCCGACGTCCACACCCTGCGTCCGCTGGAGGTCATCGGCCGCGAGGTCATCCCGGTCGCCGCCGGCTTCTGATCGCGATTCCGGGGCGCCTCGCGATCCCGGGGGGCCTCGCGATCCCGGGGCCGTCGATTCGGAGCGTCGGCGCCCGGTCGTGGAGAACCCAACCGGCCCGGGACGCGGAACCCGGCCGGCACGTGGCCGACCGGGTTCCGTGCTGCTCAACCGGGTTTGCGTGACGGTTCGCTCACCCGGGCCCGGCTCACGACGGCGTGGGCACCCTCGGCGTGGGTGGCGACGGCAGCGGGCCGGTGGTCTGGCCGGACGTCGGCTGCGCCGGCATCGGGATCGAGTCCGGCGGCGGCGGCAGAGGGTCGCCCGCGACCGGCGCCTGGTTGTTCTCGTCGACGATCGACAGGATCGCGCACTGCACCCGGCCGTCGGGCGTGGTGGTCGGGACGTCGACCTCGGCCTGTGCGACCTCCCGCGGGACCGTGGGGACCCGGATGGTCTCGACCGCGATCGGGGCGTTCCGGTCGCCGAGCGCCACCCGCACCGTGAAGGTGTGCGGCGCCGCCCCGTCCTGCCGCACCAGCACCGTGGCGTGCGCCCGGCCGGACTGGACGAAGCAGTTACCGACGGCCCACGAGGCGCGCACTATCTCCGGCGACGCGCTGGGGGAGGTCGGTGACGTCGCGGAGGGCGACGTGGGCGACCCGGTCGGCGTGGGTGACGTCGGCGAGGTGGGTGACGTCGGCGAGGTCGTCGGGCTGGCCGACGGCGAGGTCGTCGGGCTGGCGGTTGGCGACGGTGCCGTGGGCGATCCCGTGGGTGAGGTCGCGGTCGCGCCCGACGGGCTCGCGGGCGGCGACGGTGAGAGCGTCGGCGTAGCGGTCGGGACGACTCCCGGCGGGGGCGGCGGCGAGCCGGGCGTGATCGTGCCGGTGGCCGGCGCCGACTGGGGCGGCGAGGTGGGTGGCGTCAGAGTCGACGGCGCGGGCGCGGGCGCCGGGCCGTCCTGCCGGCCAGCCGTGCCGGCCGGGCGCTGGAACGACTGGCCGCTGCCCGGCTCGACGAGCACGAACTGCTGGACGGTCTGCGTGACCGGCACGATGACCGTGATCTGGTCCGGCGAGAAATTCGGCCACTGCGGCCCGACGAACTTCACCGCCTGGTTCTGCCGGGGCGGCTTGAGCGGGTTGCCGCAGAAGCACTTGGCCACGGGCGCCCCGTGGACGTCCACCAGGACCGCGGTACCGGCCTGGAGTACCGCCGGAATCTCGACGGCGCGGCCGTCCTGGAAGCCGTGGTTGATGACCTGGGTGTCCGACCGCAGCAGCACGGGCGTCAGCGAGGCCACGAACGCCGGGATCTCGTCGACGGTGACGCCGACCACGCCCGCCCAGGCCTCCGCCTTGACCCGGTCCTGCTGCAGGAAGGCGACCAGCTGTGCCTTGTCACAGGTGGCCTCGTTCTGGGTCCCGCCGAACAGGCCGACGGTGTTGCCGGGGAAGGCGCCGCCCGCTCCCGGGGGCGGCGTGATGCCGCTCTGATCGGTGCCCACGGCCGCGGTGAACGGAGTACCGCCGGGGAACGACGAGACGGGTTCCCGCTGGACGGTGATCTCCTGGGCGTCGCTGCGGCCGCTGCAGCCGACGAGCGCGGTGCCGGTCAGGACGACCGCGAGTCCGAGAAGGGAACGGAGACGGCGTGACGTTATTCGGCGCATGGTGGTGGCTCCCGTACGGCTTGGGACCGACGGTTCGGTCGAGGGCCATTCGGCCGAGGACTGTGTGGTGCCGCCCGAGTGCCCGGGTTGCTCGGCCGGCGAGGCCGTTCATGGGCCACCGTATCGCCCGATCGGGTCGGATTTACGGCATTCGTGGAGATCGGCGAAAGTAGCCGGGGTGTCGCCGTGGGCGGCGTAGGATCGCCCCTTCGCTCGGCCGCCCCGGCAACAGCGCCCCCCTCTGCGAGGGGCAGCCCGCCCACCGTGATGCCGCCCCGCGCCCTGGTGCCCCTCCGCGAGGTCCTCTCCGAGAGGCGGCCCTCGGACGCGCGACCCGCTGTGTCGGATTTCCTATCAAGATCTTTTCGACCCCGGTCTCGCTTTTGTCGGACCCCCCATGCACAATCGAACACATGTTGCCAGCACCGCTGTTCGCTCCCCTCGACCTGACCACCGCCATCGAGGCGGCTCGCCGCACCCAGGGCGCCCACGGCGTCGTCGACCTCCTCGTCTCCGCGCTGACCGACCGCCGGGTCCGCAGCGACGTTGAGATCGACCAACATCTCGACACGTTGAAGGCGGCGTGCCGGGCCACCCGCCGCTGGGCGGAGCTGATCCCGGTGGTGGAGCGCATCGCGGCTCTCAACCCCCAGCGCCGCCACGAGGTCGCCGCCGAGGTGGCCCTTGTGCACGTCCAGCTCGGCCAGCACGCGAAAGCCTTGTCACTACTGGAATCCGCGCTCGCCCAGCAGCGTCGGCTGCCCGCCTGGCGGCGCAGTCTCGCATTCAGCGTCGTCGCCGAGGTCGTCGCCCAACTGCTCCACGCACCGGCCCTCGCTCAGGAGTGCGCCGCCCTGGCCGAGTCCACCGCGACCGCGCGACCCGCCCGCGCACACCGCGTCACGGCCCCGCGTCGGCGCGCCGGGCTGGCCCGACCGGTGCTCGTGTCCGACTCCGAGACCCCCGTCGCCACCCCGATGCGGCCCAAGAGCCGGGCCCGGCTGATGCTCCTCCAGGGGTCGGCCGCCTGACCCGGAAGTGATCGTCTACATCAGACAGTACTGTCTGATAATGACCATCAGACCGATACCGATCAGGGATTACGGACAGCGGGATCTCAACCGGATGTGGTCAGATACATGACCGGCCCGCGCGCCCGCCGGTCGCGTCCAAGCGGACCGACCGGGTCCGACGGGCACCATGAGCGACCGGGCCCATGAGACACGTGGGGTCTGACAAAACCGTGGGACCCGGCCCGACCGCGACGGTGCCGGCAGAAGGAACACGGCCGGCAGAAGGGATCACGATGACGCCATCACTGGCCAGCCGCCTGCTCAGCCCGGCCGGCTTCGGGCTGGCCCTGCTGCTGTTCCTGCTGCCCTTCGTGACCGTCTCCTGCGGCACCGCCGAGGGCGAGTCGCCGTTCACCGTCGAGTACTCCTTCACCGGGCTGGATCTCGTGACCGGCGGGCCGCCCGAGATCAGCGGGGTGCTCCCCGACGACGACGGCTCGCCGCTGACGGTCAGCGGCGCCTCTGACGAGGGCTTGTTCGCCGAGCAGGTCGGGCAGCCGGTCCAGCCGCTGGCGGTCACGGCCGCCCTGGCCCTCGTGGCCGGGCTCATCGCCGGGCTCGTCCTCCCGGTCGCCCTCCGCGGCCGCGTCACCGCAGCGCTCGCCCTCGCCGCCCTCACGCTCCTGGCCGTGCAGGTGCTCGCGGTCGCTCCGGCGCGGGCCGCCGAGGAGCTGGCCCGGACCGTGCCCGACCCCATGCTGGCCACGCACACGACGCCCGCGATCGGCTTCTACCTCACGGTCGTGGTGCTCCTGGCCATCCTGGTGCGGGAGGTCATCGCCGCGCGCCGGCCGCCCGCGGCGACGCCTCCCAGCGACTCAACCGGTCCGCCCGTTCAGGCGACCTGAGGCATCACCTGCTCGGCGACCAGGTCCAGATGGTCGAGATCGGTCAGGTCGAGTACCTGCAGGTGCAGCCGCGACGCGCCTATCTGGCTGAGCTGACCGATCTTGTCAACGATCTCGGCCGGAGTCCCGCACAGGCCCGTGGCCTTCAGCGCATCCACGTCGCTGCCGATCGCCTCGGCCCGGCGCCGGACCTCGGCGTCGGTGCGCCCGCAGCAGAGCGTCTGGGCGGCCGACAGGCGCAGGCTCGCCGGCTCCCGCCCGGCCGCTTCGCAGGCGGCCGTTGCCGCGGCAAAGATGGTCTGCGTCTGCTCCACCGAGCAGAACGGCACGTTGAACTCATCGGCGAACCGGGCGGCCAACGCAGGCGTCCGTTTCGTGCCCTTGCCACCGACGATCACCGGCGGACGCGGGGTCTGCACCGGCTTCGGCAGCGCGGGCGAGTCCACCAGCTCGTAGTGCTTGCCGTGGAAGCTGTACCGGCCGCCCACCGGCGTCGTCCACAGTCCGGTCACGATCTCCAGTTGCTCCGTCAGGCGCTCGAACCGCTCCCCCGTCTCCGGGAACGGCACGCCGTACGCTCGGTGCTCCGCCTCGTACCATCCGGCGCCCAGGCCCAGTTCCACCCGCCCGCCGCTCATGGCGTCCACCTGAGCCACAGAGATGGCGAGCGGCCCGGGGAGCCGGAAGGTCCCACAGGTCAGCATGGTGCCCAGCCGGATGGTCTTCGTCTCCCGGGCCAGGCCGGCGAGGGTCACCCAGGCGTCGGTCGGCCCGGGGAGCCCGAACGTGCCCGACTCGTGCTGACCGTCACCGCCGATCGCCAGATAGTGGTCAGAGCGGAAGAACCCATCGAACCCGCACGTCTCGGCGTGGCGGGCGACCCGCAGCAGGTCGTCGTACGAGGCACCCTGCTGCGGCTCGGTGAAGATCGTCAGTCGCATGGGCCCCATTCTCCCGGTGACCGAGGGGCCCTCGGCGCGATGGAGGAGACGAGCGCTCCGTGGTGCAACCGGCCCCGACGTCGCCCGCCCAGGTGAACCGGCGCCGCCGCCTGTGTTCGTAGAGAAAGAAGTTTACAAACTTGTATCAGGTCGGGCCGTCACCGCGCCGGGCGAGCAGGCAGTATTAGCACATGCCCGAGGGCGACACCGTCTGGAACACTGCGCGGGTCCTCGATCGTGCCCTGGGCGGTTCGGTGATCCGGCGCAGCGACTTCCGTGTGCCCGCGCTCGCCACCGTTGACCTCTCCCGGTGGCGGGTCCGCGGATGTGTCAGCCGAGGCAAGCACCTGTTGCTGCGTCTGGCCGGCCCGAGCGACGGCCGACTGCTGACGCTCCACTCCCACCTGCGGATGGACGGGGCGTGGCGCGTGTACGGCCAGGGCGAGCCGTGGCGAGGCCGGCCGGCCCACGAGATTCGGGTCATCCTGCGCACGCTCACGACGGTGGCCGTCGGCTACCACCTGCACGACCTCGCCCTTGTGCCTACCGAGGAGGAAGACGCGCTCGTCGGGCACCTCGGCCCCGACCTGCTCGGCTCGCCCGACGAGGTGGGCGGCTGGGATCCCGACGAGGCCGTGCGACGGCTCCGCACCCGGCCCGAGCGCCCCATCGCGGACGCGCTGCTCGACCAACGCAACCTGGCCGGCATCGGCAACCTGTACAAGGCCGAGGTGCTGTTCCTGCGCGGCATCCACCCACTCACGCCCGTGGGCGAGGTCGCCGACCTGGAGGCCGTGGTCGACCTGGCCCACAAGCTGCTGATGGCCAACCGCGGCCGGTGGACCCAGGTGACCACCGGATCGGTCCGCCGGGGCGAAGAGTCGTACGTCTACGGCCGAGCCGGCGCGCCCTGCCGGCGGTGCGGCACGCTCATCGAACGGGACTCAGTGGGTGAGCGGGTGACGTTCTGGTGCCCGGCCTGCCAGCCCGCCCGCACCGCCCGTCAGGCGACCACGGCCGCCTGACGTCCCCGCAGCTCAGGCCTGCTCGCGCGACCGCTCGGACTCGACGCTGGCGTCAATCACCGGCCGCTCACTGGCGGTGACGGCTGGCGTCGGCTCCGGAGCCTCGACCGCCGGAGCTGGGCGGGACGTCTCGACCGCCGACGGCGTCGGCGCGGCCTCGACCGATCCGGCCATCGAACGACGGATCTCCTCCAGACGCGACGCCCCGGCCAGGTCCAGGGTCGCCTTCTGCACCTCGAGCCGACGCGCCTCGATCGACGACGAGGCCAGGTCGGCGCGCCCCAGCGCGGTGGCGTACCGGCGCTCGATCTTCTCGCGGATCTCGTCCAGCGACGGCGTGGTACCCGGGGCGGCCAGGGTGCTCATCGACTCCAGCGACCGGGCCACGGTCTCCTGCATCTTGGCCTGCTCGAGCTGGCTGAGCAGCTTGGTGCGCTCCGCCAGCTTCTGCTGCAGCAGCATGGCGTTGTTCTCCACCGCCTGACGGGCCTGTGTCGCGGCGGCCAGCGCCTGGTCGTGCAGGGTCTTGAGGTCCTCGACCGCGGCCTCGGCCGCGACGAGCTGGGTGGCGAACGTCTGCGCGGTGGCCTCGTATTCGGCCGCCTTCTTCTCATCCCCGGCGGCACGGGCCTTGTCGGCCAGCATCAACGCCTGGCGCGCGTTGTTGGTGAGCTGTTCGACCTCGCTGAGCTGACGCGAAAGCTTCATCTCAAGCTGGCGCTGGTTGCCGATCACCGCGGCGGCCTGCTGGACCAGGGCCTGGTGCTGGCGCTGGGCTTCCTCGATCGCCTGCTGGATCTGCACCTTCGGGTCGGCGTACTCGTCGATCTTGGCCCCGAACAGCGCCATGAGGTACTTCCAGCCCTTGACGAACGGGTTCGCCATCTCGCGTCCTCTCCCAATCAGCCCGGGTCCTGATCGCACGGCGGGTGGCCACCGACCCCATCTTGGCAGGCCGAAACCAGTCGTGCGCCCCACCGCCGGCCAACGGCCAACCGCTCCCCCGGGCCGCCACGGGCGCAGGCCAGCCCCAGGACGCGCCATCCGGGGCGCGGAGGAGCACGTCAGCCGACGAGCAGCTCCGGGCGCGGACCGGGCGCCCGCCGTGCCGTGAGCGTGTGACGCAGCGGACCGTCGCTGCGCACGCTCACCGTGATCTCACCATCGGTGACCGAGTTGGTGACGACCGCGGGCTCCGGTGCCGGCGTGCTGGCCGGGGCCGGGCTCGACGCACCGGCCAGGGCCTCCTCCATCTGCTCCGCGAGCGCGAACGTGGCGGCGACCTCGGCCATCACATCGGACAGGCCGGTACCCAGCGCCTCACAGATCGAGGCGAGCAGCTCGCTGGACGCCTCCTTGTGGCCGCGCTCGATCTCGGACAGGTAGCCCAGGCTTACGTTGGCCGCCGTCGACACGTCACGCAGCGTGCGGTGCTGCGCCTGCCGACGGGCCCGCAAGACGTCACCGATGACCTTGCGCAGGAGAACCACAGCCACCCCCTTCGACCGGCCGCTTCACGAGCAGCACCGGTCGCTGCAAGGCTACCCGCATCCGCGAGATTCGACATTCGCAGCTCCGGGCAACTCCGTCCCGCATTGTCCGCTTGTGCCCGATATTCGGAGAGAACGTAACAATCGTACCAGTTGTTGCTAATGATCCGTTTCTATGGCTGCTCCGACGCTTGGCGGAGAGCGACGGCGAGCAGCTCCAGAGCGGCGGCCACGGCGCCGGCCCGAATCTCCGCCCGCGAGCCGGTCAGGTCGAGTCTTCGTACGGCCTCGGGAGCCGGGTCGGCGACGACCGCTGGCGACTCCAACGCCGCCGGGCCAGCGATCATTCCTGGGCCGGCGATCGTTCCCGGACCGACAGGGCCGGCGCTGATCCCGACCGAGCCGGAGACGGCCACGTACACCGTGCCGACCGGGATGCCGTCCTGCGGATCGGGTCCGGCCACGCCGGTCGTGGCCAGGCCCCAGTCGGCGCCGCAGCGGATGCGAGCGCCCCGGGCGAGGGCGAGGGCGACCTGAGGGTCCACGGGCCCGGCCCCGCGCAGCAGGTCCTCGGCCACCCCGGCCAGCGAGGCCTTCAGGTCCGTGGCGTAGACGACCAGACCGCCCCGGAAGGCGCGGCTCGCCCCGGGCACGTCCACGAAGGTGGCCGCGAGCAGCCCGCCGGTGAGCGACTCGGCCACGGCCACGGTCTGCCCCCGCGCCACGAGGACGTCCAGAACCTCGGCCGCCACCGCGGCCGGCGACCGGGTCACGCCCGGGCCGCGGCCCGCAACCGGACGGCGCGGACCACGTAGTCGGCCCCGGTGACCACGGTCACCGCGGTGGCCAGTCCCATCAGCCAGGGCCCCACGGCCGCCAGGGGCGCCGGGAAGGGCAGCAGGTACCACGTGATCGCGGCGACCAGCAGCGCGGTCTTCAGCTTGCCGCCCCGACTGGCCGGAATCACGCCGTGGCGGATCACCCAGAACCGCAGCAGCGTGACGCCGACCTCGCGGCCCATGATCACGATGGTGACCCACCACGGGAGCCGGTCATAGATCGACAGCAGGACCAGGGCGGTGCCGGTGAGCGCCTTGTCGGCGATGGGGTCCGCCACCTGCCCAAACGCCGTGACCTGGTTCATGGCCCGAGCGAGCCGGCCGTCGGCGAAGTCGGTGAGCGAGGCGACCCCGAAGGCCAGGGCCGCCCCGATCCGCAGCCCGGGCGAGTCCATCCCGGAGGCGACCACCAGCACGGCGAAGACCGGGACCAGCACGATCCGCAACAGGGTCAGGGCGTTGGCGACCGTGACCAGACGGCGGCTGGCCGGCGACCGTGTCGGCGATGCTCCCATGACCGCCGGCTCGTTCACGCCCGCTCCGTGACAACCGCGATGGGCACGGCCACGAGGTCCACGCCGTCGGTCCCGGTCACCCGAGCCCGGATCAGCTCACCCACCCGGATCTCACTCAGGCTGAGAGGGCCGGCCGGGACATCCCCGTCCGACGCCCCCGCGATGCCGCGGCCCGGCCCGGCCGGCCACACGAGACGGGTCGAGCCGTCCTCCGGCCCCTGGTGGGCGGCCCGCCCCTCCGCGACCACCCGGTCGGCGCCCTGCGCCTCGGCGCCCGCCGGGTCGGCGCTCCGCGCCTCAGTCGACGCCGAGGACACGGACTCGACGAGGACCTCGACCTCGGTGCCGATGCGATCCTCGGCGCGCTGGTTGCACAGCTCGTCGGCGAGCGCGCTGATGCGCTCGTACCGTCGGCGGATGGTGGCCCGGCTGACCTTGCCCGGCAGGGTGGCCGCCTCGGTGCCCTCCTCGTCGGAGTAGTCGAACACCCCGATGGCGTCCAGGCCGGCCGCCGTCAGGAACCGCTCCAGCTCGGCCACGTCGGCCCGCGTCTCCCCGGGGAACCCGACGATCACGTTGCTACGGGCCCCGGCCCACGGGTCGTGAGCCCGGACGGAGGCGAGCAGGTCGAGGAATCGCTCGGTCGAGCCGAACCGGCGCATCCGCCGCAGCACGGGCTCGCTCGCGTGCTGGAAGGACAGATCGAAGTACGGCGCGACCCCGGGCGTAGTGGCGATCGCCTCCACCAGCCCGGGCCGGACCTCGGCCGGCTGCAGGTAGCTCACCCGCACGCGGCGGATGCCCGGCACCGCGGCGAGCTGGGGCAACAGCTTCTCCAGCGCCCGTGGGTCGCCCAGGTCCTTGCCGTAGGAGGTCGAGTTCTCGCTGACGAGGATGACCTCCCGGACGCCCTGGGTGGCGAGCCACTCGGCCTCAGCCAACACCTCGTCCGGCGGGCGGGAGACGAAGGCACCCCGGAACGACGGGATGGCGCAGAACGCGCACCGCCGGTCGCACCCCGAGGCGAGCTTGAGGGAGGCCACGGGTCCCTGGTCCAGACGACGGCGCAGCACCCGCCGCAGGTGCGCCGGAACGCGCCCGTCGCCGGACCCGACCGCGTCGCCGTGACCGGGCGTCACCACCGCGGCCGCGCGGCGCTGCACCGGGGTGATCGGCAGCAGGCGGCGCCGGTCGGTGGGTTCATGCGCCTCCAGGCGCCGCCCGGCCAGCACGTCCTGCAGCCGCGCGGGGATCTCCGGGTAGTCGTCGAAGCTCAGCACCGCGTGCGCCTCGGGCAGCGACTGGGCCAGCTCGCGTCCGTACCGCTGGGCCAGGCACCCGGTGGCCACCACCTTGGCTCCGGTGGCCGCCGCGGCGAACAGGGTGTCGATCGAGTCCCGCTTCGCCTGCTCGATGAAGCCGCAGGTGTTGACGATGACGACGTCGGCGCCGTCCGCGTCGGGGACCAGCTCCCATCCGCCGTCGTCGAGGCGGGCCGCCAGCTCCTCGGAGTCGACCTCGTTCCGGGCGCAGCCCAGGGTCAGCAGGGCGACCCGCCGCCCCGGACGGGGTTCACGGGCGGACGCCTCCGGTGAAGGTGTGCTGCTGACGGCCAGGGACACCCACCGAGGGTACCGACCCACACCGACGCAAACCGCGCCGACCGGCACCACACCACCCGGAGCGACCGCGGCGACCGCCGGGCACGACCCCGGTGACCACACCGGAGCCGGACCGCGCGCCCACCCGCAGCAACGCCGCGGCCGACGACCCCACCCGGCTACGGCAGGCCCTCGAGCACCTCGTCGAGATCCTCGGGCCGGACCAGCACCTCCCGGGCCTTCGACCCCTCCGACGGCCCCACGATGCCCCGGCTCTCCATGAGGTCCATGAGCCGGCCGGCCTTGGCGAAGCCCACGCGCAGCTTGCGCTGCAGCATCGAGGTCGAGCCGAACTGCGACGTCACCACCAGTTCGATCGCCTGGCGCAGCAGCGCGGCGTCCTCACCGATCTCCTCGTCGAGGCGTTTGCGCGCCTGCCCGGCGGAGTCGACCACGTCGGGGCGGAACTCCGGTTCCCGCTGCTGCTTGCAGTGCTGCACCACCGCGGCGATCTCGGCCTCGCTCACCCACGCGCCTTGGACACGGATGGGCTTCGAGGCGCCCATGGGCAGGAACAGGGCGTCGCCCCGGCCGATGAGCTTCTCGGCGCCGGGCTGGTCGAGGATGACCCGGGAGTCCGACAACGACGAGGTGGCAAACGCGAGCCGGGACGGCACGTTCGCCTTGATGAGTCCGGTCACGACGTCGACCGACGGACGCTGGGTGGCCAGCACCAGGTGGATGCCGGCGGCCCGGGCGAGCTGGGTGATCCGGACGACCGCATCCTCCACGTCCCGGGGGGCGACCATCATGAGGTCGGCGAGCTCATCGACGACCACCAGCAGGTACGGGTGGGGCCGCAGGACCCGGTCGCTGTCGCGGGCCGTGACCGTGCCCTCGCTCACCTTCCGGTTGAACTCGTCGATGTTCCGTACACCGGCCGCGGCCAGGTCGTCGTAGCGCGCGTCCATCTCGCGCACGACCCAGTCCAGCGCCTCGGCCGCCTTCTTCGGGTTGGTCACGATCGGCGTCACCAGGTGCGGCACGCCGTCGTAGACGGACAGCTCCACCCGCTTGGGGTCGATGAGCAGCAGCCGGACCTGGTCCGGCGTCGCCCGCATCAGGACCGAGACCAGCAACGAGTTCAGGCAGGACGACTTACCGGCGCCGGTCGCGCCCGCGATGAGCAGGTGCGGCATCTTCGCCAGGTTGGCCACGACGTAGCCGCCCTCGATGTCCTTCCCCAGCGCCACCAGCAGTGGGTGGTGGTCGGTCTGGGCGATGCGGGAGCGCAGCACGTCCCCGAGGGCCACGTTCTCCCGGTCGGCGTTGGGCACCTCCACGCCCACCGCCGACTTGCCGGGAATCGGGCTGATGATGCGCACGTCGGGCGACTTCACCGCGTACGCGATGTTGCGGGACAGCTGGGTGATGCGCTCGACCTTCACCCCCGGCCCGAGCTCGACCTCGTACCGGGTGACCGTCGGCCCCCGGGCGAACCCGGTGACCGCCGCGTCCACATCGAACTGCTCGAACACCCCGCGCAGCGCGGCGATCACCTCGTCGTTGGCCCGGCTGCGGGTCTTCGGGGGGTCGCCGGGGTGCAGCAGCTTGATCGGCGGCAGCGTGTAGTCGCCGGCCAGGTTCAGCGGCGGCTGGTAGGCCCGGGCCGGCGCGGGTGAGTGCTCCGGGGGCGGTGGGGCCGGCTCGGGCCGGCGCGCCCGAGGTACGAGGTCGTCCAGGCCAGCCGCGCCGCGCCCGCCCGCGTCGGCGTCGCTGCGCCCGCCGGAGGGGGTGGTGAGGGGCCGCCGCTCCACGACGACCACCTCCTGCGGCGGCTCCTCGTAGAACTCGGCGTCGGCGTACCGGGCCTGTCGCCGCCGCGCGGCGCTCCGCGCCGGCCGGCGCCGGACCGGCTCGACGGCTTCCTCCTCCTCGTCGTCGATGACCTCGCCCTCCACCGGCGCGGGCGCGTCGGCACCGATGAGGTACCGCCACAGGGCGACCAGCCGCGACGGAATCCGGTTGATCGGCGTCGCCGTGACCACGAGCGTGCCGAAGATCGCGAGCAGGACCAGCAGGATGACGGCCACCACCGGAGTGACGGCTATGGCCAGCCCACCACCGACGATGCGGCCCAGCCAGCCACCGGCCGTCCCCATCGCCGCCACCTCGGTCGGCTGTCCCTTGCCGATGTGCAGCAGGCCCGAGGCGGCCAACGTGAGGGAGGTCCAGCCCACCACGCCGCGACCCCGCGGGCCCTCGTCGGCCGGCTCGCGCATGAGCCAGATGCCGGCGAAGAACAGCAGCGGGGGCAGGGCCATCGTGATCGCGCCGACGCAGAACCGGGTGTAGCCGGCCACGAACTGGCCCACCGGCCCGCCGCCGCCCCAGTAGACGGCGACCGCGAACACGATGCCTATGCCGATGAGCAGCAGCCCGGCGCCGTCCCGGCGGTGGGAACGGTCGAGCTCGCGGGCCGTCGCGGCCTTGCGCCCGATCGCGCGCACCACCCAGCCCACGGCGTGCGCCAGCCCCATCCACAGCCCGGCGATGCCCACACCGATGAAACCGAGCGAGGCCAGCGGAGATGACGGCTTGGCCCGTTTCGAGGACGTGGCTCGCTCGGCCGCACGCCGCGCGCGTGCGACCTCGGCCCGAGCGGCACGGGCCGATTCATGCGCCGCCTCGTGGGCGGCCCGACGCCCGCTCAGCCGCGCCATTCGGCTCTGTGAGGTCGGCCAGCCATGGCTCACACGGTAGCCGCGCCATCACCGGTGCCGTGTCACCCGGTTGGCACCCGGCCTCGTGTCGGCCGGCTCAGCCCACCGCCGACCCGGAGGGGACCGCCCGGTCGGCCGACCCCCGGCCCCGCCGGCGCCGCCAGAGGAAGAACGCGCCCGCCCAGGAACCGAGAACCACCAGGGCGACCGCGAGCCGGATCTCGTGCAGGTACTCGGGCGGATAGATGACGCCGGTGATGTACCGGTCGATGAAGCCCGCGGTCAGCGGTGCCTCGCCGCTGCGCTGGCGGGCCCAGTTCTCGGCCCAGGTGAGGGGACAGTCGACCCACTCGAGCACGATGAGCACGCCCCAGAGGGCCGCGGCCACGTGCGGGATGATCGCCTTGGGTGACCGCCAGGCGAGGAACCCGCCCAGCACGAGGTACACGAGGAACGCGAAGTGCAGCCCCAGGATGAGGGTGACGAGCCAGCGGTACACCACCGCTCGACGCTACCGCCGGCACCCCATCGACGGGGAGTACTGACGCTCCATCGACGGGACGGGCAACCGCGCTACACCTCGTAGCGCGCGCCGACGCGCGCCACCTCGAATGGCCCCGCGTAGGCCGCCGAGGCGGAGTCGATGACGTTCGCCTCGCTGCACCAGGCGGCGACCAGATGGGTCAGCACCAGCCGGCCCACGCCCGCCTTGGTCGCGGCCTCGCCCGCCTCGCGGCCGGTGAGGTGCAGGTCGGGCGGGTTCTGCGCGCCGTCCGGGTAGCTCGCCTCGCAAAGGAACAGATCGGCTCCGTGCGCGAGCCGCAGCAACGCCTCGCAGGGCGCGGTGTCGGCCGAGTAGGCCAGGACCCGGCCGCCGTGCTCGACCCGCATGCCGTACGTCTCGATCGGATGGTTGACCCGGTCCACGGTCAGCGAGAACGGCCCCACGGACAGGGTCCCGGGGCGCAGCTCGCGGAAGTCGTACACGTCGTCCAGCGGGCCCTCACCGTACGCGGCGGCGAGCCGGGCCGCGGTGCCGGCCGGACCGTAGAGCGGCAGCCGCGGGTACGGCCCGTCCGGGGCGTACCGGCGCACGACGACGTAGCTGCACGCGTCGAGGATGTGGTCGGCGTGGAGGTGGCTGAGCACGATGGCGTCGACAGACGCAATCGAGGCGTATCGCTGCAATCCGGACAGCGACCCCGTACCGAAGTCGAGGAGCAACCGGAATCCTTCGGCCTCGACCAGGTACGAGGAGCAGGCGGACTCCGGTCCCGGGAAGCTCCCCGCACACCCGAGCACAGTCAGCTTCATCGCAGCGCTCCCGCGGTGACGGTCCGGCCAGGGGCACGGGAACCATCCACAGTGGACTTCTCGGCGCCGTCCAGCGGAGCGGGCTCGAAACCGGTCGGCGGCACGACGGGGCCGAGGAATCGCTGGGCGAGCCGGGTGAACGGCTCCTGGTCTCCGGTGGCGAGGAAACGGTGCTGCGGCGGGGTCGGGTCAGTGCGGAGCAGCCCGTGCTCGGTGAGGACACGGTAGACCTCGCGCGCGGTCTCGTCCGCGCTGGACACCAAGGTCACCGAATCGCCCATGACGAAACTGATCATCCCAGCCAACAGGGGGTAATGGGTGCAACCCAGCACGAGCGTGTCCACGTCCGCCTGCTTGAGCGGCTCCAGGTAGGACTCGGCCAGGCGCAGCAGCTCCGGACCGGAGGTGATGCCTCGCTCCACGTAATCCACGAACGCGGGACAGGCCACCCCGGTGACCTTCACGTGGGGCGCGGCCGCGAACGCGTCGACGTACGCGCCGCTGGTGATGGTGGCGGTGGTGCCGATGACCCCCACCCGTCCGGTCCGCGTCGTCGCCACGGCCCGGCGGACGGCCGGGCGGATCACCTCGACGACCGGGACCGAGTAGCGTTCCCGCGCGTCGTGCAGGCAGGCCGCCGACGCGCTGTTGCACGCGATGACCAGCAGCTTCACCCCGTCCGCGATGAGCCGGTCCAGGCACTCCAGCGCATAGGCGCGCACCTGGGCGATCGGCTTCGGCCCGTACGGCACGTGCGCCGTGTCGGCGAGGTACCGCACCTGCTCGTTCGGGAGCTGGTCGAGGATCGCCCGCGCAACGGTGAGTCCTCCGACGCCTGAGTCGAAGACTCCAACCGGCGCGTTCATCACGGCTGGGAGCCTACGCGGGCTGGCGGGCGGACAAAGAATGCTCGACCACATCATGTCGCCAAGGTGACATGACAACCACGAATGGTTACTGATGGTGCCCATTAGGACACGAGGTGTCATCGCCCACGTTGCAGGACGCCGGGAACCTGCCTAAGGTCACTGCTTGGCCACCGTCCCGTGCGGGCGGGCCGGACGCGGGGGACCGCGGAGCACCAGAGAGGAGCCAGGCGTGAGCGCCGACACCCATACCAGCCCTCCGCGTTCCGGGGAACGCAGCCAACCCGCGGGGGTCGACGAACGGTACTCCGGCAGCGATTACCCGACGGTTCAGCGGGGTCGCCTCGCCACCGTGGCCGCCGAGCACGAGGCCCTCGTGGCCCGGGTCGCGGCCGAGCCGACCTCGGCGGTACCGGTCACCTCAACCGACGCGCCCCTGACCTGGGCCCGGGACTCGGGCGTCCTGCCCACCGTCACCCGGCAGCCCCGGCTGCGCCAGATGTTCGGCGTCTGCATCTGGGCCGCCGTGCTCGGGGTACTCGGCCTGGCCGTCGGCGTCCGCGGCTTCGTGGCGACCCTCATGGAGGCCGCGCCCGGCTGGTACGAGCCGGCCATGATCGCGTCGGGCGTCGTGGGCATCGGGCTCACCGTGACCGCGTTCGCGACCGTGCATCGACGCCGCCTGCCGTACCTGCTGCTCACGGCGGCGACCGTGGTGCTCGCCTACGCGATCCTGCTCACCGTCACCGCCCTCTAGCCTCCAGCGCACGGCCCTTCGCGCGGTCACCCCCGTAGGTGACCGCGCGAGACGGAGTTCGCGCCGCCGGTAACCCCGGGTCGGATCACGCCGTGGCTAACCGTTGGGTGGGCGTACGCCGCTGAACGGGCCTACCCCCACCGGTGGCCACCCCGTGGGCCTACGCCCACCGGCAGCCCACGGATGGGCTCACGCCCACAGTTGGCCCTCCAGCGCGCTCTCGGCCTCAGCGAGGGTGCCCGCGTACGCCCCGGTGGACAGGTATTTCCACCCGCCGTCGGCCACGATGAAGGCGACGTCCGCGCGCCGGCCCTCCTTGAGCGCCTGGTGGGCCACGGCGAGCGCCGCGTGCAGGATCGCGCCGGTGGAGAAGCCGGCGAAGATCCCCTCCACCTCGACGAGCTGCCGCGTGCGCAGGACGGCATCGCGGGTCCCGACCGAGAACCGCCGGGTCAGCACGGTGGCGTCGTAGAGCTCGGGTACGTACCCCTCGTCGATGTTGCGCAGGCCGTAGACCAGCTCGCCGTACCGCGGCTCGGCTGCGATGATCTCGATGCCCTCGACCTTCTCGCGCAGGTACCGCCCGACGCCCATGAGCGTGCCGGTGGTGCCGAGGCCGGCCACGAAGTGCGTGATCGTGGGCAGGTCACGCAGCAGCTCGGGGCCGGTGGTCTCGTAGTGGGCCCGCGCGTTCGCCTCGTTGGCGTACTGGTTGAGCATCACCCAGTCGGGGTGCTCCTCGGCGATCTGGCGGGCCATCTTCACGGCCGCGTTGGAGCCCCCGGCCGCCGGCGAGAAGATGATCTCGGCACCGTACATGCGCAGCAGCTGCGTCCGCTCGGCCGAGACGTTCTCCGGCATCACGCACACCAGCCGGTAGCCGCGCAGCTTCGCCACCATGGCGAGCGCGATGCCGGTGTTCCCGCTGGTCGGCTCGAGAATGGTGTCCCCCGGCCGCAGGCGGCCGGCCTCCTCGGCCGCCCGGATCATCCACACCGCGGCGCGGTCCTTGATCGAGCCGGTGGGGTTGCGGTCCTCGAGCTTGGCCCACAGCCGGACCTCAGGCGACGGGCTCAGCCGCGGCAGGCCCACCAGGGGCGTGCCGCCGCACGCGTCGAGCAGGCTGTCGAACCTGGCCACGCCTACTCGACCCCGGCTCCGCCGGCCGACAACCGCTGGCCGGCTCCGCCGGCCGACAACCGCTGGCCGGCTCCGCCGGCGACGGCCGGCAGCACGGTCACCGTGTCGCCGTCGTTGAGCTTGGCGTCCAGCGCCCCGAGGAAGCGTACGTCCTCGTCATTGACGTAAATATTGACGAACTTGTGGAGCGTGCCCTCCTCCGTGACCAGGCGGCCCCGCAGTCCGGGGAACTGGGCGTCGAGGTTGGCCAGCAACTCGGCGAGCGTGTCTCCCGAACCGGTGACGACCTTCTGGCCGCCCGTGTAGGACCGCAGGATCGTGGGGACGCGCACTTCAATAGACATCGCTATCTACTCCTGGTTCTCTTTCTCGAAAACGAGCGCGGCGCCCGGCGGGCGTCAGGGGGCGAGGCGGACGGTTCAGGCCGGACACTCGTACTCGACCGACACCGCCGTGTGGCCGAACATGTAGCGCTGGACGGCATCGGGCGAGGCGTTGAGCAGCCTCACCGGCTCCTCGGTGACCACGCCGTCCACGATCCGGTAGGAACGCACCTCGGTGACGTCGGGCTCGCGGGTCGAGACGAGCAGATAGTGCGCCTGCGGCCAGCCGGCGTAGCTCACGTCGGTCCGCGACGGGTACGCCTCGGTGGCCGTGTGCGAGTGGTAGATGACGATCGGTTCCTCGTCGCGGTCGTCCATCTCCCGGGCCACGCGCAGGTACTCACGATCATCGAAGCGGTAGAAGGTCATCGACCGCTCGGCGTTGGCCATGGGGATGTGCCGGGTCGGAGTGTCGCTGCCCACAGGGCCGGCGACCAGCCCACAGGCCTCGTCGGGGTGGTCGCGGCGCGCGTGCGCCACGATCGCGTCGAGGATCGAGGCGTCAATGGTCAGCACGACACCCAGCCTACCTGCCCCGTCGGAGGAGCCCACCGGCCGCAGCACAGGGTCACAACCGAACCGGGTCACGGGGAATTGGCCTGGCCGCCAATCGCGTCGGGTGCCCCGGATCTCCTAGCCTGTCGCCAAGACGTCCCTGGTCAGTGGCAGGATGGCCAGACGGGCCATCACAGGGGGTGCCATGCGCGTGGACCGCGCCGTCCGCGGGTGGGCGGTGGTGCTGGCGGTGCTGTGTGGCGCCACGGCACCGGCACCCGCCGCCGTGGCCGCCCCGCCGCCCGTCGCCTCGTCGACGCAGCCGCCCGAGCCCGGTCAGCAACTGCCCGAGCCCATCTCCGACGCCGAGCGGGCGGCGACGCTGGCCGAGCCGGCGATCGTGGTGATCGAGGTCCAGTGGGAGGGCTACGTACACGACCGCGACACCGGCCAGATCGTCGACAGCGAACCGGTATCGGCGAGCGTCCGGTGCACCGGAGCCGGCGTCGGCCAGAAGGGCTACCTGGTCACCACTCGCTCCTGCCTGGAGCAGTCGGCCGTGGCGGAGCAGGCGCTCCAGCAGATCGTCGACCGCCGCCTCGCGGCCGGCACCATCACGCCGTCGGAGGCGCCGGACGTGCTGGCCGATCTGCTGCTCACCGCCACCATCGGCACCGACCCCCACGGCGAGGCGCCGGAGCGCTCGGTGTACGTCCATCGCGCGGTGACCGACGACGAGCCCATGCCGGCGTCGGTGGTGATGGTGGCCGACTGGGCCGACGGGGACGCCGCGCTGATCAAGATCGCCCGCAGCAACCAGCCCGTGCTGCCCCTGGCCGCGGAGGCCGACCTGGCGATCGGGACCGAGCTGGTCACGGTGGAGTCCCCGGCCGACCCGGAGGCCGTACTCGGCGTGGCCGCGCCGGCCGACCCGGCCGCCGATGCGCCGGAGGCTCCCGGCCCCATCCAGCTCCAGTTCCGCACCGGCACGGTCCGCGACGACTCGCCCGAGATCGTCGTCGAGCCGGCCGAACCGACCGAGCCGGTGGAAATGCTGCCGGCCGGTGTCGTGCTGACCCATGAGGCGGCAATCGCCGGGCTGGTCGACTGGAGCGGGCCGACCGGCGACCGTCTGGTCGGGCTCGACGTGATCCGCGACCTGCTGACGGCGGCCAAGGTCGACACCGAACTCGGCCAGGTCGATCGGGACTACCGGGCGGGGGTGGACGCCTACTACGAGGGCCGGTACGGCGACGCGATCGCGCGGTTCGACGCCGTACTGGCCATCATCCCGGCCCACGTGCAGGCTCACCACTACCGGGAGGCGGCCCAGCGGCTCCGCGACGCCCAGGGCAGCGACGAACCAACCCCGACCGAGGGTGTGGTCGAGCGGGTCGAGAGCTGGCTGGGCGGACGGTCCTGGAGCCTGGTCGGCCTCGTGGTGCTGGCCGCCATCGGCGTGTTCGTGCTGCACTGGCGGCGGCCCCCGGGCGAGGACCCGGCCAACCCCGTCGGCCGGGCCGAGACGCGCGGCCCCGGTGGCTCGTCGCTTCCAGACGGGCCCGCCCGCGACCGCCAGTAAGCCGGGCCGCCACACCGAACCGGACGGCGGTAAGCCGCCCGCCGAGGCGCCGGTCAGGGGATGGAGCCGCGGTCAGGGGATGGCCCGGCGGCGGTCGCCGGGGCGGCCCACCACGGCCCTAGCGGCCGTCCCCCAGGACGAGACCCGCCTGGGCACAGTCGGCCCGCAGCTGCTCGATCTCGGCCTCGGTGGCGTCGACCAGCGGCGGCCGCACCGGGCCGGCCGGCAGGCCCTGCAGGCGCAGCGCGGCCTTGGTGAGGATCACGCCCTGCGTCCGGAAGAACCCGAGGAAGACCGGCAGCAGCTCCTGGTGACGCCGCAGCGCCCCCTCGTGGTCGCCCGCCTCGAAGGCGAGGATCATCTCCTTCGTCTGCCGGCCGAACAGGTGGGTCGGCACGCCGACCACGCCCACGGCCCCGACGGCCAGGTAGGGCAGCGTGTTCTTGTCGTCGCCGGAGTAGAAGACCAGGCCGCTGTCGCGGGTGAGCCGGGAGGTCTCGGCGATGTCGCCCTTGGCGTCCTTGACGGCAACGATGCGCTCGTGCTCGCCGAGCCGGAACAGCGTGTCGGTGTTGATCGGGGTGCCGGTCCGGCCCGGGATGTCGTAGAGCATCACCGGCAGGCTGGTGGCGTCGGCGACCGCCGTGAAGTGCCGGATCAGCCCGGACTGGGGCGGCCGGTTGTAGTACGGCGTGACGACCAGCAGGCCGTGGGCGCCCGCCTTCTCGGCGGCCCGGGCGAGCTCGATGCTGTGATGGGTGTCGTTGGTACCCACCCCGGCGATCACGTGGGCCCGGTCGCCGACCGCCTCGACCACCGCGCGCAGCAGCCGGTCCTTCTCCGCGTCGGTGGTGGTCGGCGACTCGCCGGTGGTGCCGCTGACCACGAGGCCGTCGTTGCCCTGCTCGTCGACGAGGTAGGTCGCCAGCCGGGCGGCGCCCTCGACGTCGAGCGAGCCGTCCGGGTTGAACGGGGTCACCATCGCGGTGATGAGCCGGCCGAATGGTCGGCGCGCATCCGAAACACGGGCCATGCAAGACAACCTAGCGTGTGCGCCTGGCCCTGTCGTCAAACCCGCTGGTGGCCCTCGGGCAACCGCTGGTGGCCCGGTGGACCGGACGGTTGGCGGCGGGCCGCCGCTCCCGGCGGTCAAACGTAGAGAGCTGTAAATGGCTCCACGGGAATGTTACGGGCCACCCAGAACACCGCCCAAGCGGCCAGGAACGCGACCGCGGCCCGCCCGCCCAGCTGGGGCACAGGCAGCCGCCGGCCGGTGACCTTACGGACGCTCCAGGCGATGTACAGCCACACCAGCAGCGGCGCCGCCAGCACCGCCATGGCGTGGTGGCGCACCGCCTGCGGCAGGTTGCCGTGGAGCAGGTAGTAGAACGCCCGGGTGCCGCCGCAGCCGGGGCAGTCCAGTCCGGTGGTCAACTTCACCAGGCAGGACGGCGGGTCGGTGGCCGTGGAGTCGGTGGGATCGCTGATCAGCACCCAGCTCGCCACGCCGGCGAAGCAGGCCGCGATGGCGACCGGGCCCGACCAGCTCGGCGCGCGGGCGGCCAGCCGCGCGAAGAACCCGGCGCGGGTCTGCGTGGGCGGGACGGCGGCGGCGTACGTGACCGGCCCGACGAACCGCTCGTCGGCGGGCTGGCCGGACCACGACTCGGCCGGCTGATCCGCCCATGGCCGGCCGGAGTTGGCCGGCCCATCCGGCCATGCCCGGCCGCCGGGGTCGTCCTCGATCGGCTGCTCAGGCATCGGTGTCGCAGCGGACGTCACCCGACCACCGTAACCCCTCGCCGCCCGCCCCGGCGCGCCAGCGCAGTGGCCAGGTCACCGTGCTCGGTCACGGTCACGGCCGACAGGCCCAGCCAGGCCGCCACCTCGTCCAGCACCGGGGTCAGCCGCTCGGCGACCGCGGCCGGGTCCCGGCCCGGCTCGGCCCAGGCCCCGGCGACCTCGAGCACCCCGGCCTTTCGGTGGGCTTTGAGGTCGACCCGGCCCACCAGTTCGTCGCCGAGCAGGAACGGCAGCGCGTAGTAGCCGTGCTGTCGCTGGTCGGCCACGGTGTAGATCCCGATCCGGTAGTGAAAGCCGAACAAACGCTCGGTGCGTCCGCGCTCCCAGATCAGGGGATCGAAGGGGCTCACCAGCGTGGCCACCTCCGCCACGGTCGTGGCGCGGGGGATGCGAGCCTCGGCGTGCAGCCAGGCCCGCATGGGCCGGGCCTGCTCACCCCGACCGGACCAGCCGACCACGGTCACCGGCCGCAGCGTGCCCTCCTCGACCAGTTCCTCCAGGGCCCGGGTGAACCGCGGTCCGCTGAGGCGGAAGTAGTCGCGCAACTCCGGCTCGGCCGCGACGCCCAGCGCCCGGGCCGCGATGCGCACCAGCTCCCGGATCGCGTCGGCCTCGCTGGGCGTGGGGGTGTCCAGCACGGCCCGGGGTAGTACCCGCTCGGGCAGGTCGTACCGCCGGGCGAAGGTGCTGGTCCGACCGGCCACGACGACTTCACCCGTCAGGAACAGCCACTCCAGCGCCGCCTTGGCGTCACTCCAGTTCCAGCCCCAGTGCACCTTCTCCGGCCGCGGCAGGTCGTGCTGCAACTCGGCTGCGGTCACCGGGCCCCGGGCGGCCACCTCGTCGCGCACCCACGTCACGAGGTCCGGCGACTGGGTCACCACCCGCACCACCGCTCCCCACGCGTGCCGGTCGGCCTCGGCCATACGCCAGCGCAGATACGGATGCAGGTGGACCGGCGTCAGGGCCGCCACATGCGACCAGTACTCGAAGAGCAGGCGGGCCGACCGGGTCGGCGGGTCGAAGGCGGCCGCATCGAGCAGGCCGGTGGGGTACGGACCCAGGCGGCTGAACAGCGGCATGTAGTGGGCCCGGGCCAGCACGTTGACGGAGTCGATCTGCAGCAGCGTGATGCGGCCGAGCACGCGCTGCAGGTGACGCCGCGTCACCGGGCCGGTCGGCCGCGGGTCGACGAACCCCTGGGCGGCGAGCGCGATGCGCCTCGCTTGAGCCAGCGACAGCGTCTCCCCCGTACGCCGGGCCGACGGGCTCCGCCCGGTGGACCCCGCCACCGCGGCCGGCCTGTCCAGCGCCAGTGGCCCGCCCGACGCCGGTCGGCCACCTGCCGGCCGGAGCTGGCTCGGAAGGTGCGGCGCAGCCCGCTGCGGCGTGGCGGTGGGCTCCGCCGAGCGACGAGCGGATGAGCTCATGTCGGCGCAGGCTAGCGGGACGGTCCGACAGTCCGGCCCGGGTCGACGCTCGGCTAGTCCCGCGACCCGCCGCTGACCCCGGCCATGGCGCCGTTGTTCCGCGCCGGCGTCAGGACCTCGCCGGCGTCGAGCACGACCACATCCGACCGCCGCCCCGGCTCGACCGCCGTCGGGGGCGGGACGGGCCGCTGCGGGGCAGCCGGTGCCTTGGCGATGGGCAGCGCGAACAGCAGGGCCAGGCTGACCCAGACGTACGCGTTGCTGACGAACCACACCAGCGGGTTGGTCCAGGTGTCGTCGAAGGCCCACACCACCCGGCTGGTGAGCACGAGGTACGAGCCGATGAGCAGGCCCCACAGCCAGGCGGGCCGGGCGGCTACCACGGGCTCGTCGCTGTCCGCTCGCCAGCCACCGTGGCGCCGGGCCGACGAGGCCGCCAGGGCTCGGTCGAACAGCATCAGCAGCGCGGGCATGACCCAGACGAGGTGGTGAACCCAGGTGATGGGGCTGATCAGGCAGGTGACGACGCCGGTGAGGGCGAAGCCCGTCTTCTCGTCGCCCACGGCCGCGGCCCGCCGGACCCGGACCACCCACACGACGAGCACGGCGGCCGCCGCGAGCAGCCAGAGCACGGTGCTGGGGTCCAGCGGGTTGAGGCGGGCCACCGCCCCGTGCAGGGACTGGTTGGAGATGTAGTCGGCCTGGCCTACCCGGTCGGTGTTCCACAGGGCGTCGGTCCAGAACACCCGGGACGCGTCCGGCGCCAACGCCGCCCCGACCATGGTCGCCCCGGCCGCGGCTGAGGAGGCCGTGAGCGCGGCCCGCCAGCGTCCGGTCACGAGGAGGTAGATGAGAAACACCCCGGGCGTGAGCTTGAGGGCCGTGGCCAGGCCGATGCCGACGCCCGCGAACCGGCTGCCGCGCCGGGTGAGGATGAGCAGGTCGAAGCCGACCAGAGCGACCAGGTACATGTTGACCTGACCGAAGAGGAACGTCTCCCGCAGCGGGTCGAAGGCGACCGCGCAGGCGACCACGACGCCCACCGCGTACCACGGCACCCAGCCGTAACGGCGGGCGATCGGGTCGACGAACCAGGAGACCAGCAGCACGGTGGCCACGATGGTCGCCGCGCAGCTCGCCACGATCGCGACCGGCCAGGGCATCAGCCCGACGGGCAGCATCACCAGCGCCGCGAACGGCGTGTAGGTGAAGCCGTACGTGCTGTTCGGCGCCACGAAGTCGTAGAGGAACCCGCCCTCCGCCCAGTAGCGGACGGCGCCGTAGTAGACGGACAGGTCAAAGAACTTGCGCCAACTGGCGAGAAGGACGCTCACCCCGATCGTCAGGACGAAGAGCCCGACGAGCTCGAGCACCCGGTAACGCCGCCGTCGGCCGGCCCACGACAGCCACCGGCGACGTCCTGAGGGCGGACCGGCCTCCGAGGCGGTAGCGGTCGGTGTATGAGACGGTTGCGCTGCGTCCGCAGACCCAGGGACGACATGTCCGGCGACGGCGTGACCAGCCGGACGACGCATACCATGCCCTCCGATCCTTCGGCCGGGGCCGTCACGACCCCGTACGCTCTGCGACCATGGTGCAGGACCCGCTCACGCCTCGACCGCCCGGAGCACTCGCCTTCGTCCGCCCTGCGCGTCCCGAGGACGCCGCCGAGATCGGGCGGATTCAGCTGGCCACCTGGCGGTACGCCTATCGGCGCATCCTTCCCCCCGAGGTGCTGCACGGGCTGGACGAAGCCTGGTTGGCGGAGCGGTGGCGAGCCTCCATCGAAGCCCCGCCGTCTCCCCGACACCGAGTGCTCGTCGCGATAGAACAGGCGCAGAAAGCGTACCTGGTCGGCTTCGTGGCCTCGGGGGAAATCGATGAGACTGCGCTGTCCCCTGACGAGGATGCCGCAGCTGTGATTCAGCCAGATATCGCTGCGGTCACGGATCTGTTGGTCGAGCCGCGCTGGAGCCGGCGCGGGCACGGCAGCCGTCTGCTCGCCGCCTGCGTCGACCACTGGCGGTCCGACGGCTTCACCAGGGCGGTGGCCTGGGCTTTTGCGGCCGATAAGGCCTACCGATCGTTCCTCACCTCCGCGGGCTGGCAGCCCGACGGGACTGCACGTGCTCTCGACATGAACGGCACGCTGGTCGACCAGATACGCCTACACACGACATTGTGATATGCATCGCATCGACCAATGCCGGGCGTGTCATCACCTCGCGTACCGTCCCTAACCCCCACGACTCGTTCCTTTGGGACTTAATACCCCGGGTTACGTCGATTACCAACGAACCCGGCAATCAGGGCAGGCTGTCAGAATTCCGACCACGCCGGACCGAGCCCGCCAGCTCGCCGTGCCAGTGGAATGCACTGGGCGCGGTGACCGAGGTCGCCCAGGGTCGGGGCGGGACGGCGCGGCCCCGACATGACCACGAGTCACACTGAGTTGTTTGTCCAGAGTGGACAGTGATCCGCATCGCCCGTTCATCGATCGAGCTGCTGAGATGGACGGATTTCGCTAGGCTCGTTCCCGTGACGGCGGCCCCGCCCGAAGTGCCGGCAGAGCGTCTGCGCGCGCACGCCGCCAATCTCGACGCTCTGCGGTCGCGGTTCGCGTCCGTACGGGCGACCAGCCAGCGCATCGAGAAGGAGCAGTCGGCGTTCGGACCGGTCTACAACTGGATCTTCACGGGCCTCACCGACCGACATACCCGCCACGACGAGCTGATCGCCGGCATCGAGGAGAACCTGTGGCTCGCGGCCGACGCCCTGCGCCGGGTGGCGGCGGGCGGCGGTGACCTGGCCGGCCTGGCGGACGGGCTGGGCGTACCCGACGGCGCGCCTCAGCCGGCCGAGGCCGAGCCGTCCCTCGTGCCGATGGCGTCCCTGGTCGAGGAGGTCCGCGAAGGGCTGTGGATCGACGACCTGCTCCTCGACCCGCCGGTCGCGGAGTCCGCCGCCGACGCCGTCACCAGCCTGCGGACCGCGGGGCTCGTCTGGGCCGTGTCCACCGTCGAGCCGCTGCGCCAGCTGATCACCGGCCTGACCGGCCTACCCACAGCGGTCACCCAGCACGCCGTGCTGTGGGACTCGATGGCCGCCACGCTGCGCGACATCGCCGCCGACCTGCGGTTGCGGCTCGACGCGGACCTGCGCGGCTACTCCGGTCCGGGGGTGCGGGCCTACCGGGCGATGATGACGCGGAACGCGGCCGGGCTGGACGAGGCGGCCGCAACCTCGGCGGCCATGGCCGTCATCACCCGGGCGACCGAGGAGCCGATCCTCCTGGTCCGGGACCACGTCCGTGACCTCGTGGCCTACTGGGCCGCCAGCGTCCTCGCCGCCATCACCCGGGTGAAGGGCGTCGTTCCGATCCGTACGGCGGCGACCCATCTGGCCACCGGCGTCGCCACGGCCCGGTGCATCCACGCCTACGTCGCCGCGCTGGAGGCGAGCATGGCCACCCTGTCGAGCTACCTGGACGGCTGACCGCGGTCACCGTCCGCACGGGTCGGCTGGCAGGCGTACTCCGGCAACCCCGTGGTCGGCGACGCCACCGCGGTGCGTAAGGCGCGCGGGTGCTGCGCCCTCGTCCCGGCGCCGGGCCACCATTCGCGGGGCCGTCTCAACCTTTCTCGCCGCCACCGCGTCTGGTTCAGTTACCGGATCAGGTGGGAGGACGACGGCATGCGGGATGACGACTTCCGCGACTTCGTACGGGCCCGCAGCCCGGCGCTTTCCCGGACGGCCTACCTGCTCACCGGCGACCACGACCTCGCCCAGGACCTGCTGCAGTCGGCGCTGGCGAAGACGTACCAGCACTGGCCGCGGGTGCGCAACGGCAACCCCGAGGCGTACGTGCGCCGGACGCTGCGCACCACGTTCGTCTCGTGGTGGCGGCGCCAGCCACCCACCCCGCCGGTGGCCGAGGTCAGCCCGACCACGACGGACGGTAGGGAGGCCACCCTGCGGCGCGTCACGGTCATCAATGCGCTGCGGGCGCTCACTCCGCGGCAACGGGCGGTGATCGTGCTGCGCTACGTCGAGGACCTGACCGAGGCCCAGGCGGCCGAGGTGCTGGGCGTGACGCTGGGCACGGTGAAGCGCCTCCATTTCGACGCGCTCTCCCGGCTGCGGAGCCTGGCGCCCCACCTGCTCGACGACGAGGTGACGGTCCCATGCTGCACAAGAAGTGGGAGTCCACGGGTTACGCGTGGGAACTCCAGCTGGTCGACCCGGCCTCCGGCGAGCTGCGCGGCCTGATCCCGGTTCCCGGCTCGCCGACGCTGGTCCGGCTGATTGGCTGGAGTGCGGACGGCGACCCGGTCATCGTCACCTACGAGGGCCCGTACGAGGCGATGTACGGCGGACCGGGCAACGTCATCCTGTCCGGCTTTGAGGGCACGGTCGGGGTGGCCCGGCTCTCGCGTGGGCAGGCCCACATCCTGGTGCAACCCAACGATCGCATCAACTTCATCGACGCCACTGAGGAGCTGCTGGCCGACCCACGCACCCGGCCCGGCGACCCGCCGTGGGCCCTGCCGCCATTCGATCGGGGGACGGCATCGATCCTCAGCCTGCTGATCTCCGTCGCCGTGCCGGTGGCGGCGTGGGTGCTGGTCAACCGACGCCCGCGAGATGTCGCACCCACAGCGACGCATTCAGATGTATCGCCGGCCTAAGAACGTGGTCGTGACGCGAGGCCGTTCCGACCGATCGGCCTTTCCGACGACTGAGCCGGTCAGTCCGCCAGCAACGGGTTCAGCCCAATGGTGAGCCCGGGCCGTTGCCGGATCGCCCGGACGGCGAGCAGGACCCCGGGCATGAACGAGGCCCGGTCGTACGAGTCATGCCGGATCGTCAGCGTCTCCCCGGCCGTGCCGAACAGGACCTCCTGATGCGCGACCAGCCCGGCCGACCGGATCGAGTGGACGCGCACGCCGGCCACCTGGCTGCCCCGGGCGCCGGCCAGCTCGTCGGTGGTGGCGTCCGGCATCGGTCCGAGGCCGGCCTCATCGCGAGCCGCCGCGATGAGCTCGGCCGTCCGTCGGGCCGTGCCGCTGGGCGCATCGACCTTGTTCGGGTGATGCAGCTCGATGATCTCGGCCGAGGTGAAGTACCGGGCCGCCCGGGCCGCGAACTCCATCATGAGCACGGCCCCGATCGCGAAGTTGGGCACGACCATGACGCCGAGGTCCGGTCGGTCGGCCAGCCACTGCCGGATCTGGGCGTACTTCTCCTCGGTGAACCCGGAGGTACCCACGACCGCGTGGATGCCGTGGTCGACGGCCCAGCGGATGTGGTCCATCACCACGTCAGGGTTGGTGAAGTCCACCACCACCTCGGCTCCGGCGTCGGCGAGGGCGGTCAGCCCGTCGCCCTGGTCGACCGTCGCCACCAGGTCGAGATCGGGGGCGGCCTCGACCGCCTTGCACACCTCAGTCCCCATGCGCCCGCGGGCGCCGATCACTCCGACCCGGATGCGCGTGTCCGACGGCTGGCTCACACGGCCAACACTACCCCGTTGATCTAGGGCTTGGAGTGGTGCCCGGAGATCAACTCACCACCCTAAGCCCTAGATCAACGCAGGATCCACCGCCTGCGGCGTCAGGGCCGTCGGCGGCGCAGCGGACGGGGGTCGACCCACCACAGAACCTTGCGCCACCAGGACCGTCCTCTGTAGAGGGTCCGGCGGAAGGCGACCGCACGGGCCCGGGCCGCGTCGGCGGTCGCCTCATCCGGGTCGGCCACCGCAGTCCCACCGAAGGCGACCGCGTTGACCGTCTCGGCCAGCTCGGACAGGTCGGGCGCGGCCGGCCGGGGCCGGCGGGGCGCCCGGCGACCCGGGCTACCGGCCGCCACCAGGCCCGCGTAGTCGGCGAGCTCGGCCGCGGAGAGGTGGTCCGGGGGCGGATGGCCGACGAGCACCAGCCCATCCATTACCTCGTCCCACGCGCCGACCACGCGCGCGGCCGGGTCGCGGGCGGCGAGTCGTCGTCTCGTCTGCGCGGCCCGCAGGATGACCAGAACGAGCACCGTGACGAGGGCCGCCCCGGCGACGCCGATGCCGGCGATGGTGGCGATCGCCACCGCATCCGGCCCGGCCGCAGCCGCGTCGGACGGGCCGCCGGTCGCCGTGGCCTCGGCAGACGCGGTGACCTCGGACGGGGTGATCTCCTCGGGGGACGGACTGTTCGACGGCGGGGCCGGCATGAACTCCGGCTCCACCGGGCGGGAGACGGTGTTCGGCGGCGGCAGCGGATCGAACGGCACCCAGCCGATGCCGGAGAAGAGGACCTCGGGCCAGGCCACCGCATGGCCGGCCGTGACCGTACCCCCGCCCGCCGGCACGTAGAAGCCGACCACCACCCGCGTGGGCAGGCCGATCAACCGGCCCAGCGTGGCGAACGCCGTGGCGAACTGCTCGGAGGTACCCCGCTGACCACCGAGGTGCCGGTCGGCCAGGAGGAAGAAGCTCAGGTTCGGGTAGGCGTGCCCGCTCGGCGCGTCGCCGGCCAGGATGTAGTGCTCCTGCATGAACGTCTGCAGCCGCAGGGCCCGCAGGTAGGGCGAGTTCTCGCCCTGGGTGATCTTCTGGGCGAACTGGCTCAGGTCCGACGGCACGGTCGGGCCCACCTCGAGGTACCGGGCGACATCCTCCCCGTCGGGGACGTCGGCCGCCATGGCCATGGCGGTGTCCACGCTGGTACTGACCGACGTCACCGTGTACTGCATCCCCGGGGTGAGGGGCGTGTTGCTCAGCAGCATGCCGCTGGTCTGGTCGTAGGCCACCCGGATGCCGTCGACCCGCGTGGGTGAGGCGACGGCCGGCAGCAGGCGTCCGCGCAGCTCGGCGATGGTGATGCGCTCGACCACGGTCAGCGGCGGGATCGGGTTGGTCCGGGTCGGGTCGTGCCCGGGGGGCGGCGGCACCGGCGGCAGCACCCGACCGGCGTTGCGGTAGTCCGCATCCATGTGCCAGGTCACCCCGTCCCAGTCGGGCAGGACCGCCAGCCGCAGCCGCCGGTCGTAGTAGCCCGCCTCGGCGGCGGACGGCCCGGCCGGGGGCGCGCCGTCGGACGCGAGCTGGTCGCCGTCCGGCGACGCCGTCGGCGTGGCCGACGGGGCCGCGCCTTCGAGGATCTCCACATGGAACAGTTCCTGCTCCGGGAACGCGGCCCACCCCGAGATGCGGATCAAGGGATTCAGGTCGATGACGTCGAGGCTGGGCGGCTGCACGTACCGCCGCGGGTCGCCCGGGCGCTGCCCGACCGCACCGGCCACGAGCGGCGACAGGGCGGCGACCAGGGCGAGGATGGCCACCAGCCCGACCGTGAGACCACTGGCCGTACGGACGCGCAGCAGCGCGCGCTGGCTCCGGGCGAGCCCACGCACGCCGGAGGCGCCCGAGGAAGCCGACCCGATGACCAGCCCCAGCGCGGCCAGCGCCGCGTAGAGCATCGGCTGCCACAGCGTGACCTGGGCGTTCGGCCCCACCAGGACCAGCGCCCCGACGTAGAGCAGCGTCGGTGGCAGCAGCGCCGCCGCCGGCCGGCCCGCCCGCACCGCCAGCTCGGTGCCGGCGTACCCGGCGAGCCAGGCCAGCACGACCGGGGCCAGCACGGTGTCCGGTTGCGGTTCGGCCGGAATGAGCGCGGTCAGCAGGCGGGGCAGCGCGTTGCGGGCCGCGTCGGTGGCGAGCGTACGGAGGTCGCCGGTCACCCCGCCCGCCTCGGCCGAGACGGCGATCGCGTACGCCGCGTAGCCGAGCAGGCCGAGCACCGACACCGGGGCCACCACGACCGCCGGCAGCCGGCGCAGCAGCGCCGAGAGCAGCGTCGACCCGGCCGCAGCGCCGGCCACCAGGAGGACCAGCAACTCTCCGTTGTAGACACGGTTGAGCGAAAGCCCGGACAGCGCGACCAGGGCCGCCACCACGAACGCCAGCGCGAGCCGGCGCAGCACTCCGATCACCACGCCCGAACACCGTCCCAGGCGCCGGCGAAATCGGCCCCGTCGGTGGCGGAGACGACGAGCATGCCGGCCGTGGTGGCCAGGCCCGACTCGACCGGACCGAAGACGCCGGCGATGATCGACGGGTATGCCCCGCGCAGGCTCGCGACCAGACCGAGCGCGTCCTGGTCGGGCGGTCCGCCCAGGTAGAGCAGGGTGTCCCCGACCCGACGCACCCGCAGGTTCTCGATGGCCGTACGCAGGTCGCGGTCCGGCTCGGGGTCGGGGGTCAGCTCGGCCTCGGCGAGCAGGTCGAGCAGCGGACCCACCTCGCGCTCGCTGCGCCCGGCCGCCACCGCCCCGGAGAGCAGGCGCAACTCCACCGCGATGTCCTCCCGCGCGGCCGCCACGATGACCGACGCGGCCGCCTCGCACGCCGCCTCGAACGTGCCCTCCGACTCCCCCAACCCCGACTCGCTGCCGGGACGGTGGGCCGAGGCCCGGTCGTCGAGCAGCACCACCAACCGAGGCAACGACGTATCGACATGTTCGCGCACCATGAGCGACCCGACCCGGGCCGAGGTACGCCAGTGCACGTGCCGCAGGTCGTCCCCCACCACGTACTCGCGCAGGGAGGCGAAGGTGATGCTCCCCTGCGGTACCCGGTCGACGCGCCCGTCCATGCTGCGCGACAGGCCGACCGGTACCGCCACGATGGGGTGCACCCGCGGTCGGACCCACACGGTCGCCGCGTCGCCGTACTGCCGCACCACCCAGACCAGACCCAACGGGTCCCGGCGGGAGACCTCCAGGGGGCCGACCCGGATGACGCCCCGCCGCCGCGTCGGCACCGGGTAGCTCACGGTCGTGGTGCGGCCCGGGCGGAGCCGGATGAGCGGCACGGCCACCGTCCCCGCCGGTCGCGCGGTCGCCTCGGCCCGGCCGTGGGTGACGCGGTCACGGGCGACGAGACTCGCCCCGAAGACGCGGCTCGCGTTGCGGACCGACAACGTGACGACGCTCGACTCGCCCCGCATCACCCGGTCCGGGTCGGCGGCCCGGTCGACCACCAGCGCCGGCCGCCAGGCCACGAAGGCGAGCGCCCCCAGGACCGCGACCACGGCGGCGCACCCGATCGCCGCCAGCTCCGGGTAGCCGAAGACGAACCCGGCGACCAGCAGCAGCACGCCGGCCACCAGTACCCCGTAGCCGCGCCCCGTTACGTGCACCGATCAACTCCGGGCGGGGGCGGGCGTGGGGACGGACTCGAGGACGCCCCGCAGCACCTCGGTGGGGGTGACGCCGCGCATGGTGGCGTCGGGGGCGAGTAGCAACCGGTGGGCGAAGACGGGCTCGACCAGGGCCTTGATGTCCTCGGGCACGACGTACGGACGTCCCTGCATGAGGGCGTACGCCTGCGCGGCCCGGCTGAGCGCGATGACGCCCCGCGGGCTCACCCCGACCCGCACCTGCTTGTGCTCCCGGGTCGCCGCGGCCAACCGCACCGCATAGGCGTAGAGCGGGTCGGCGATGAAGACGCGGTGGGTCAGCCGGATCATGGCCGAGACCGTCTCGGTGTCGGTCACGGCGCCCAGGTAGTCGGGTGACCGCCCAGCCGCGGCGCCCTTCAGCACCTGCACCTCGACCTGCTCGTCCGGGTAGCCGATGGACAACTTCATGAGGAACCGGTCGAGCTGCGCCTCGGGCAGCCGGTAGGTGCCGTCCATCTCCACCGGGTTCTGCGTGGCGACCACGAGGAACGGGCGGGGCACGGCGTGGCGCCGACCGTCCACTGTGACCCCCCGCTCCTCCATGACCTCCAGCAGGGCGGACTGGGTCTTGGGCGAGGCGCGGTTGATCTCGTCGGCCACCACGATGTTGGCGAAGATCGGCCCGCCGTGGAACTCGAACTGACGCGTGGCTTGATTGAAGATTGTCACCCCCGTGACGTCTGACGGCAGCAGGTCGGGGGTGAACTGGATCCGCCGCCACTCACCCCGCACCGATGCGGCGATGGCCCGGGCGAGCGTCGTCTTTCCGACACCGGGCACATCCTCCAGCAGTAGGTGCCCCTCGGCGAACAAGCCGGCCAGAGCCAGCGTGACGACCTGGGGCTTGCCCAGCACCACGGAGGTGACGTTGGCGGTCAGGCGTGAAGCGATATCGGCAAACCGCTGGACCTCTACGGGGGTGAGGGTCGGCGGGGTCTCGGTCACGGTCACTCCTGGCATCCCGAAGGCGTGCCGGGGCAGCAGCGGTGCCCCCCGACGCGGCCCATCCTAGGGCCAGAGTGGTACCTCGGTCTGCCCCCCGAGGTCCGCGGCCGACGCCCGGATATTGGCGAGGGCCCGCCCCATGATGTCGGCGACCTGACCGATGACGACCACGGCCGGCGGGCGCAGACCGGCCCGCGCGACCGCACCGGCGATCGTGGCCAGATCGGACCGTACGGTCTGCTGGTCCGGCGTCGTGCCGGCCCGCACCGCGACGGCGGGAGTGTCCGGCGACCGGCCGTGCTCGATGAGGGCCGCCGCAATCGCATTGAGATGCGTCAACCCCATGAGCACGCAGAGCGTGCCCCGCAGCCGGGCCAGGGCCGCCCAGTCCACCAACGACTCCGGGTGACCCGGCGGCACGTGGCCGGAGACGACCACGAACTCCTGGGCGACCCCCCGGTGCGTCACCGGGATGCCGGCCGAGGCCGGAACGGCGACGGCGCTGGTGACCCCGGGCACCACGGTCACGGGGATCCCGGCCGCGGCGCAGGCGAGCACCTCCTCGCCACCGCGGCCGAAGACGTACGGATCGCCCCCTTTGAGGCGCACCACCAGGCGTCCGGCCCGGGCATGCGTCACCAGCAGTCGGTTGATCTCCTCCTGGGCGGCGGCGGGACCATGGGGAATCTTCGACGCATCAATAAGCTCCACCTCCGGGCGGAGCTCATCGAGGAGCAGGCCCGGGGCGAGCCGGTCGGCGATGACCACGTCGGCCTCGGCGAGCGCCCGGCGCCCGCGCACCGTGATCAGGTCGGGGTCGCCCGGGCCGGCGCCCACGAGCACGACCCGTCCGCGGCCGACCGCCTCGGCCCGCGACCACGGCCGCCGAACCGGCCTCGGTGCACCGCCCGGACCCGACGGCGCGGGCCGGTCACCGGCCGACCCGGCGGCCGGCGCCACCGCCCCCGCCGAGGCGGCCTGGCCGGCCAGGCGGCCGGTGGCGAGCAGGTCGGCGATGGCGTCCCGGATGGCCACGGCCCGACGCGGGTCGCCGCCCGCCGTGACCGCGACCGTCACCGGCCCCTGTCGGGTGGTGGCCGGGGTCCAGGCGGTCGCGGCGTGACGATCGTCGGCCCGCACGCAGAACACCCGGCGCTCCTCGGCCGCAGCGCTCACCGCGGCCGCCACCGCGGCGTCGTCCACCGCCACGTGCACCAGCCAGCAACCGTCCACATCGGATGGCTCGAACCCACGCTCGTGCCACTGGATCCGGCCGTCGGCCGCGAGCGCCTGCAGGGCCGGGGTCAGGTGCGGGGCAACCACCTCCACGACCGCACCGGCGTCGAGCAGGGCGGGCACGCGGCGGGTCGCCACCGTGCCGCCGCCCACCACGAGCACCCGTCGGCCGGCCAGCATCAACCCCAGCGGGTACGGCGTAGGCGATCCAGCCATCGATATTCCTATACCGGGGTTCCTAGGCGGTGCCCTTGTCGGCGATGCCGGCCGAGTCGAACGTGGCCACCTCGTGCAGCACCCGGACCGCGCTGGCCACCAGGGGAACGGCCAGCAGGGCGCCGGTCCCCTCCCCCAGGCGCAGCCCGAGGTCGACCAGCGGGGACAGCCCCAGGTGGGCCAGCGCCACCGCCGCGCCAGGTTCGGCCGAGCGGTGCCCGGCCACGAGCGCGCCGGCCGCGTCGGGAGCGAGGGCCACGGCCGCCAGCGCCGCCGAGTCGGCGATCACACCGTCGAGGATCACCGGGACGCCCGCGGCCGCCCCGCCGAGGATGTACCCCGCGAGGGCGGCGTGCTCCAGACCGCCGACGGCGGCGAGCACCCCGACCGGGTCGGCCGGGTCGGGCCGGTGCCGGGCCAGGGCCTCGGCCACCACCCGGCGCTTGCGGTCGAGCGTGGCGTCGTCGATGCCGGTGCCGCGGCCGGTCACCGCGGCGGCGTCGGCTCCCGTGAACGCGGCGATGAGGGCAGCCGCCGGCGTCGTGTTCGCGATGCCCATGTCGCCGGTGATGAGGCAGTCGTACCCGTCGGCCACGAGCTCGGCCGCGACCTGAGCGCCCACCTCGAGGGCGGCCTGCGCCTCGTCGCGCGTCATCGCGGGCTCACGCGAGAAGTCCGCCGTCCCGGACCGTACGCGCCGCACCCAGAGCCCGTCGTGCAGCTCAACGGGCGACGCCACCCCGACATCGACCACGACCACATCGGCGCCGATCTGGCGGGCGAACGCGTTGACCACCGCCCCGCCGGCCAGGAAGTTGGCGACCATCTGGGCGGTAACCTCCTGAGGCCACGGGGTCACCCGTTGCGCATGCACCCCGTGGTCGCCCGCGAAGACCGCCACGACCGGACGGCTCGGCACCGGCGGCGGGCAGCGCCCGGCCAGTCCGGCCAGCCGGACCGCGAGATCCTCGAGCTGCCCCAACGAGCCGGCCGGCTTGGTGAGCCGACCCTGCAGCTCGCGCGCCGCTGTCATCGCCGTCACATCAAGCGGCCGAATCGCCGCCACGGACTCTTGCCACCGCACCCGGGAATCCTATCCAGCACCCCGGCCACCGATCTTGGTTGAACATCGCCCCGGTCCCGAGCGACGCCCACACACCTCTAACTGCAAGTGTCTCGATCGAAGGCCATGCTGACCTCCATCGGCCGCGGACCTCCGCCAGCAGCCACAACCACCTCGCCAGGCTTTCATCAAAGATCTTCGAGAACGCGGGCGAGTGCGGCCAGGAACGCGTCGGAGGTGGCCTGCTCGCGGACCGCCACCCGCAGGTGGTCCGGGCCCAGGCCAGGGAAGGTGTCGCCGCGTCGAACCGCGAAACCCCTGTGGCGCAGCGCCTGACGCACTGCCTCGCCCGTACCCGCGGGGAGCTCGACGAGCACGAAGGAACTCGCCGGCTCGGCGGCGAGCCGCACCCCGGGCAGCGCGGTCAGGCCGGCCACGAGGTAGGCCCGGTCGACGGCCAGGGCGGCGGCGAGCTGGCGCTCGTAGGCGACCGCGGCCGGCGACGCGCAGGCCACCATCGCGGCCAGCGCGGGCGTGGAGACCGGCCACAGCGGCTGCACCCGGGCGAGCTCGGCGACCAGGGGCGGCGCCGCGAGGAGGTAGCCCACGCGCAGGCCGGCCAGGCCGTACGTCTTGGTCAGGCTGCGCACCACCACCAGCCCGGGCAGGTCGCGCCGCCCGGCAAGCTCGATCGGTGGGCCGGACACGGTGTCGGCGAACGCCTCGTCGACCACGACGAGCCGGCCCGGCCGGGCCAGCGACGCGACGACGTCGGGCGGATGAGCGACCGATGTCGGGTTCGTCGGGTTGCCCATGATCACGAGATCCGCCTCGGCCGGCACGAGCCCGGGGTCGAGGCGGTACGGCGGCGGCAGGATCACGCGGTGCACCGGGTGCCCGGCCGCCCGGAGGGCCGTCTCCGGTTCGGTGAACTGGGGGTGGACCACCACGGCGTGGCGGGGCCGCACCGCCTGGGCGAGCAGCACGAACGCCTGGGCGGCGCCGGCGGTGGGCAGCACCTCGTCGGGGTCGCGCCCGTGCCGCCGGGCCAGGGCCGCCCGGGCCGCCCGATCGTCCGGATAGGCGGCAAGATCTTCGATCGACTGCCGCAGCGGCCCGGCCAACCACTCGGGCATCACCGCGCCCCGGACGTTCACCGCCAGATCGACCAGGCCGGGCGCCACCTCCGCGTCACCATGCCACTTGAGATCATAAATGTCATCGGCGTCCCCGTACCGGTCCATCTCACCCAACCCTGCCCGCTGATGCCCGCATTTGGCCTAATTTCTGAGGTGTGCACCGCCTCTTCCAGACCCACTCCTACCTTGCCGCTCTCGTCCGCGCCGGCCTCATCGCCGGGATCGTCGTCGGTGCCGCGACGTTCCCCGTAGCCGCCATCGCCGGGATGGGCGTTCTCGCGGCCACCGACTACGTCCACAATCTGCCGACGAAGCTGCGCGACACCCCGTCGGCGCAGGTCAGCTACGCCTACGCCGCCGACGGGGAGACCCTCATCGCCCAGTTCTTCGAGGAGTACCGCCGCTACGTCCCGCTCTCCGAGATCTCGCCCTACATGCAGCGGGCGATCGTGGCCAGCGAGGACGCGCGGTTCTACGAACACAAGGGCGTCGACACGAGGGGCCTGCTGCGTGCCTTCGTGGCCAACCAGCGCTCGGGCGGCGTCTCCCAGGGCGCATCGACGCTGACCATGCAGTACGTCCGCAACGTGCAGCGCGACTCGGCCCGCTCGCCCGAGGAGGTGAGGGAGGCGACCGAGCAGAGCAACCAGCGCAAGCTGCGCGAGATGCGGCTCGCCGTGGCGGTCGAGAAGGAGATGACCAAGGAGCAGATCCTCGAGGGCTACCTGAACGTCGCCTACTTCGGGCACCGCGCGTACGGCATCTACGCGGCGGCTGAGGTGTACTTCTCCAAGCACCCGTCGGAACTCACGCTCGCCGAGGCCGCGATGCTCGCGGGGCTGGTGAAGGCGCCGACCGAGTTCGACCCGGCCAGCCGTGACCAGACCGCCGCCCTGGAGCGGCGCAACTACATCCTCGACCGGATGGTCGAGCTGAAGTACCTGTCCCCCGAGCAGGCCGAGGCAGCCAAGCAGACGCCGATCGAGCTGCGCCTCACCGACCCGCCGAACGACTGCATCGCGGTGAACCCCGAGCACCGTGACTGGGGTTTCTTCTGCGACCTGTTGAAGAGCTGGTGGCGACGGCAGCCCGCGTTCGGCGACAACCCGCAGGCGCGGGAGGAAAACCTGCGGCGCGGCGGCTACAGGATTGTGACGTCGCTCGATCCCCGCCTGCAGGAGATCGCCATGAGCGAGGTGACCTCGAAGGAGCGGATCGGCAGCCCGTACGCCCTCGGCCTCGTCGCGGTGCAGCCTGGCACGGGGCGGATCCAGGCGGCCGCGGTGAACCGGAACTACAGCATGGACCAGAGCCGCAACGGGCCGCACAGCCTGGCGTCGGCCGCCCGAGCCGGCATGAAGGGCACCTACCCGAACACCGTGGCCCCGCTGCTGGGCGGTGGTGGCGTGGCCGGCTACCAAGCCGGATCGACCTTCAAGATATTCACTATTCTCGCTGCCCTGGAGATGGGCTATCCGCTGAACACGCAGATCAACTCGCCGCATCGGATTCAAACCCAGTACCCGTCCGGGGGACCCGCCTCGTGCGGCGGCTACTGGTGTCCGAGCAACGCCAGCGCCGCAATGGCCGGCGTCCACACCATGTGGTCCGGCTTCGGCCAGTCGGTGAACACCTTCTTCGTGCAACTGGAGCAGATGGTCGGGGCCGAGCGCGTCGTCCGCATGGCCGAACGACTCGGGCTCACCTGGCGTACCGAGGAGGACCAGCGTCTGGCCAGCCCGGAGAACGCCAACAACTGGGGCGCGTTCACCCTGGGCGTGGCCGACACGACACCCATCGATATGGCCAACGCCTACGCCACGCTCGCGGCGGACGGAGTCTACTGCGAGGCGACACCGATCATCTCCATCACCGACTCGCGCGGTCAGCCCGTCGCGGCCGGTAACCCGAAGTGCAGCCAGGCGATCTCGGCAGACGTCGCCCGGGCGGCCGTCGACGTGACCCGGTGTCCCCCCGGCGGCCAGCCGTTCGCCGGGTCGTGCGGCGGTTGGTCCACCGCCCCGGGGATCGCAGCCGCAGTGGGGCGACCGATGGGTGGGAAGACCGGTACCACCGACAACACCCGCGCCGCCTGGTTCGTCGGATTCACACCCGAGCTCGCAGCCGCGGCGTTCATCGCCGACCCTGACAACCCGTTCCATGTGGCGGGCGACTGGAACGCCCACAAGACCAACAACGCGGTGGCCGGTCTGCTCAGACGTGGGTTGGAGGGATTCCCCGTCCGCGACTTCACACCGCCCTCACCCGCCATGATCGGCCGCTAGCCGTCACGCCCGTCCGGGCCCGGCGGGTCGGGCCCGGACGGGCGCGTCACCTGGCCCGCCCAGCGCCTCGCCCCACCGGCCGCTCCGGCCCGCCCGATGCTGGACGGCGTCACCCACTCGCCCGGGCCACCGACCTCGAACACACCATCGATTCCAGGTTTCACCGGCATCGCACAGAAGGTCGAGAGGCGAATCACGCGGCGACAACCTCGGTGAGCGGGAAGGTGCGGGACAGCACCGCGTTGGCGACCCGCGTCAAATGCTTGTCCAGCTGGTGCAACACGGCCACAAGCTGGTTGATCTGCTCGGTGAGAACAGCCTCTGGAAGTTGACGGATGTCTTCCTCTTCCAGGGCAGCGATAGCGGCGTGCAGTTGCTCCATGACCTCGCTCGTACTCATGTACGGCAGATTAGCACCGCCAGTCACAGGAGTTCAAGAGGTTGCGCGAACTTCTGTTCGAGAAAAGTCGGCGCCCCGAGAACTGTCAGGCCCGCTCGGCATGATGGGGTCGTGCTCTTCGCGGATGTGGCCGGAACATCGACGGCGGTCGCGGCCACCTCGGCCCGCCGCGCAAAGGTGGAGCTGCTCGCCGCCGCGCTCCGGGCCCTCGCCGAGACCGGCGATCCCGTGCAGATCGAGGCCGGAGCGGCGTACCTCGCCGGCGAGATGCGGCAACGCCAGATCGGGGTCGGCTGGGCGAGCCTGCGCGATCTGCCGGCCCCGGCCGAGCACCCCTCGCTGACGGTGCGACAGGTCGACGCCCGGCTCGCCGAGCTCGGCGCGGTCGCGGGCGTCGGTTCGGTGGCGCGCCGGCGCGCGCTTGTCCATCAACTCTTCGCGGCGCTGACCGCCGACGAGCAGCGCATGCTGGCGGCGATCATCTCGGGCGAACTGCGTCAGGGTGCCCAGGCGGGTCTGCTCGCGGATGCGATCGCCGCCGCGGCCGCGGTTCCGCTCACGGCGGTTCGGCGCGCGCTCCTCCTCGCCGGTGACCTGCGCAAGGTCGCCGCCGCAGCCCTGGTCGAGGGCGAGGCCGGGTTGGCCGCGTTCCGCCTGAGCGTGGGCCGGCCGCTGGCCCCCATGCTCGCCCAGTCCGCCCCGAGCGTCGCCCAGGCGCTGACCGCGACCGGTGTTCCGGCCGCGGTGGACGCCAAGCTGGACGGCATTCGCGTCCAGGTCCACCGGGACGGCACCGACGTGGCCGTGTTCAGCCGCAGCCTGGACGACATCACCGCGCGCGTGCCCGAGATCGTCGCGGCGACGCTCGCGCTCGACGTGGGCACGGCCGTCCTCGACGGCGAGGCGCTGCTGGTCGACGACGACGGCCGGCCCCGGCCGTTCCAGGAGATCTCCGGCCACGCCGCGCGGCGCCCGGGCCGGCACCCGTCCGACGGCGCGATCGCCGCTCGGATGACGCCGTTCTTCTTCGATGCGCTGCACCTCGACGGCACCGACCTCATCGACGAGCCGAGCAGCCGTCGGTGGGCCGCGCTCGACGCCGTGGTCCCCGCGACGAACCGGGTCACCCGCACCCTGGTCGACACCCCCGACGCCGGCGCGGCCGCGTTCACCGAGGCGCTCGGCCGCGGTTACGAGGGGGTCGTGGTCAAGGCGACCGATGCGCCGTACGACGTGGGCCGACGCGGTACCGGCTGGATCAAGGTCAAACCGCGGCACACCCTCGACCTCGTGGTGCTCGCGGCCGAGTGGGGACACGGCCGGCGGCGCGGATGGCTGTCGAACCTGCATCTCGGCGCACGCGACCCGGCCGGCGGGTTCGTGATGCTCGGCAAGACGTTCAAGGGCCTCACCGACGCGATGCTCGCGTGGCAGACGGAGCGCCTGCTCGAGCTGGCGATCGATCGCGGCGACTGGGTCGTGACCGTACGACCCGAGCTCGTGGTCGAGATCGCCTTCGATGGGGTGCAGGCGAGCAGCCGCTACCCCGGCGGGGTGGCCCTGCGGTTCGCCCGCGTGCTGCGCTACCGCGAGGACAAATCGGCGTCCGAAGCGGACACTATCGACGCCGTCCGTGCCTTCGCCCACGCCGCTCACCGGACCACCAGCCAGGGCAACGGCGGGCCCGACCGCTAGCCAGGACACGCGCACAGCATCGGACGTCGGTCACACCAAACGGCCTGTCGCGCCAAGCCACCCAGGCCCGAAGCCACCCAGGCCACAAGCAACCGAGCCACGCAGGTCACAGAGCCACGCCAGCCGACCCGCTTGACGAGCAAAGCTAATGACATTAGCTTTCCAGCTATGACTAATAGCGTTAGCAAGCTCTCCGTCCCAGGCGGGGAGATCGCCTACCAGCTCGACGGGTCTCCCGGGGCGCCGTTGGTCGTCTGCGTCCACGGAATGGGAACCAACCGCCACGCCTTCCGCCTGCTCACGCCCGCCCTGACGGCGGCCGGCTTCGCGGTCGCCCGGCTCGACTCGCGGGGTCACGGCGACTCGAGTCCGGGCTGGCCGACCTACGACGCCGAGCATGTCGGCCAGGACGTGCTGGCCCTTGTCCAGCACCTGGGCGGTCCGGCGGTTCTCGTCGGCAGCTCGATCGGCGCGGCCGCGATCACGTTCGCCGCCGCGGCGGCCCCGGACCAGGTCCGCGGGCTCGTGCTCATCGGGGCCACGGCCACCCCGGCCCGGCTGAACCCGTTGGTACGTCTCGGGCTGTGGGCGGCCCGGCACAGCCCACGGCTGTGGATCGCGTACTACCGCAGCCTCTTCAAGGCCGGCCGCCCGGCGGACTTCGCGGCCGACACCGACCGCCTGCTCGCCCAGCTGCGACGGCCCAGTCGAATGGACGCGGTCATGGGTCTGATCGCCCCGACCTCGGTGTGGTGGACCCAGCGGGCGGCGGAGGTCTCGTGCCCGGCGCTCGTCATGATGGGCACCCGCGACCCCGACTTCCGCGACCCCGCGGCCGAGGCCCAGGTGGCGGCGGCCGCCTTCCGTACGGCCGAGGTGATGATGGTGGAAAACGCCGGACACTACCCGTTCCTGGAGCTGCCCGACGTGGTGAACCCAGCGATCGCTCGATTCGCGACCCAGGCCTTCGACGGCGCGGTGAGGCCAGCCGGTGCCTAGGGCCGGACTCTCCCGGGCCGCCGTCGTCGACACGGCACTGTCCCTCGTGGACGAAGGCGGTGTGGATTCGGTCACGCTCGCGGCCGTGGCCCAGCGCGCGGGGGTGGCCACCCCGTCTCTGTACCGGCACGTGGCCAGCCTCGGCGAGCTGCGACGGCTCCTCGCCCTGCGGGTGCTGGACGAGGTCACCGACCTCGCGGCCGAGGCGGTTATGGGCCGCTCCGGCGACGATGCCGTGGCCGCGCTCATGACGGCGTACCGCCGGTACGTTCAGGCCCACCCCAACCGTTACGCGATCATGCCGCAGCAGCCATTGACCGATCCGCTCCTGGTTGCGAGCGGGGAGCGGCTCATGAGCGTGCTGCTGGCCGTGCTGCGCCACTACGACCTGAGCGGTACGGACGCGGTGCACGCGGCGCGACGACTGCGGGCCGCGGTCCACGGTTTCGTCTCTCTGGAGGCGGCGGGCGGCTTCGGCCTCCCCGAGGACCTCGACGACAGCTTCGCCAGCCTCATCGACATGGTGACCGCGAGCCTGCACACCTCGGCCCGCGTGTCAGGAGGGACGCCTTCCTAGGCGCTGGACGTCAGGAGGGCGTCCTTCCTGACATACCAGCCGACACGGCCGACGGGTCCGGCGTCTCGGACTCCCGGGGGTGGGCGTGCCGGTAGGCGAGGTAGCCGTAGCCGACCAGCGTGAGGGCCGCGAAGATCCACCACTGCAGGGTGTAGCCGGCGTTGAGCAGCGCGTTCTGGCGATCCGGCGGCAGCGGGGTCAGCTCATCGCTGGCGGGCGGGGTCTGGCTCTGCAGCGTGATGTACCCGCCGTACACCGGATAGGGCAAAACTTCCGCGATCTTGGCTGGATCGATCCTCCGTACGGTCAACCGGTCGGCCACGAGCTCGGGCGCGGTGGCCCGGCTCTCCGGTGCGCTGATCCGGCCGACGACCTCCACCTCCCCCGACGGCGGTGCCGGGGTCGCCGGGATCGCCGAGGCCGCGCGAGCGGGGGCAGCCAGGAAGCCTCGGTTGACGAGGATGGCCGTGCCGTCGGCCAGGACGAGCGGGGTCACGATCTCGTACCCCGAGGAGCCGTCCAGGGACCGGGCCCGGACGACGATCTCGTGCTCGGGGTCGTACCGGCCGGTGACCGACACCACGCTCCAGGTGTCCTCGGTGGTCGGCGCGGGGCCCACCTGGGCCCCGGCCGGCGGCGCCAGGACCTCGTCCAGGGCCCGGGGCGGAGCCGACGCGGCCGCGTCGATGCGGGCGTTGACGTCACTGCGGTACTGGTACCGGGACAGCTGCCAGTTCCCCAGCAGGACCATGATCGCCGCGGCCAGAGCCATCACGAGCGCGAGCGCGATCCACCGCGGAGTCAGCAGGAACCGGTACACGTCGGGCAGGCTACCCCGCGCAGATGATCGTGGGCGAACTCAGCCCCGTCTTCTGGACGAGCTCAGTCCTGGCCTCCGGACGTACTCAGGCCTCTCCGCCCATCCGGTCCGCGATCTCCTGCAACAGCAGGGTCTCGGCGAGGCAGGCCCGAGCGAACTCTCCGAGGTGCAGACTCTCGTTCGGCCCGTGGGCCCGCGAATCCGGGTCCTCGACGCCGGTCACGAGGATGGCCGCGCCCGGGAAGAGCTGCTGGAACGTGGCGATGAACGGGATGGACCCGCCGAGGCCGATCTCCACGGGCTCGGTGCCGTCCCAGGCGGCGGCGAAGGCGGCCCGGGCGGCGTCGAAGGCCGGGCCCGTGGAGTCGATCACACACGGAGCCCCGTCGTGCTCCAGCGTGACCGTAGCCCGGGCCCCCCACGGGGTGTGCCGCTCCACGTGGGTTTGCAGGGCCTGGAAGGCGCTCTTCGGGTCGTCGCCGGGGGCGATGCGGACCGAGACCTTGGCCCGGGCCGTCGGAATGAGCGCGTTGGGCGCCTCCTTGGTCGGCGGGGCGTCGATGCCGAGCACGCTGATCGCCGGCTTCATCCAGAGGCGCTCGACGATCCGGCCGGTGCCGATGAGCGACACCCCGTCGAGCACCCCAGCCTCGGCCCGGAAGCGCTCCTCGGGGTAGTCCAGCGCCGGGGCCGACCGCCGGACCAGCCCCTCGACGGCGACGTCGCCGGCGTCGTCGTGCAGGGTGGCGAGGAGCCGGCACAGCGTCGTGAGCGCGTCCGGCACGGCGCCCCCAAAAGCTCCACTGTGGACCGCATGATCGAGCGTCTGCACGTCGATGAACGCGTTGACGATGCCGCGCAGGGCGGTCGTGAGGGCCGGCACGCCGATGTCCCAGTTGGCGGAGTCGGCGATCACGATCACGTCGGCGGCCAGCTCGTCGCGGTACTGGGTCAGCAACGCCGGCAGGGACGCGGAGCCGAACTCCTCCTCGCCTTCGATGAAGACCACCACACCCACAGGGAGGTCGTCACCGAAGGCGCGCAGGGCGGCCAGGTGCACGAGGATGCCCGCCTTGTCGTCGGCGGCACCCCGGCCGAAGAGCCGACCGTCGCGCTCGGTCGGTTCGAACGGCTCGGTCAACCAGGCCGTCCGGTCGCCCGGCGGCTGGACGTCGTGGTGGGCGTAGAGCATCACCGTGGGCGCGCCCGGGGGTGCCGGACGCCGTCCGATGACCGCGGGCTGCCCACCGGCCTGGACGATGCGGACCTCGGGTAGAACGCCGCGCAGCAGCTCCGCGACCGCCTCGGCGCTGCGCTGCACCATGTCGGGGTCGAATCCGTCGAAGGCGATCCCGGGGATCCGGATCAGGCGTTCCAGGTCCGACCGTACGCCGGGCAGGTTCGCCTCGACCGCGGCCCGCAGCTGCTCGACGCTGCGCCCCATGTGCTTGTCCTCCTACCGAGTCGACCGGTCCCCCCTTGGACCGGAACCTCACGCACCGCCTGATCGTAGGCCCGCGGCCGTCAGCCAGCCATCCGGTCGGCTGTGCGTCCGAGTAGCTGGCCAGCCAGCCGCCTGGTCAGCCGGACGCGCGGCGACGGCGGATCAGCCGGCGCCACGGGCCGGACAGCGCCCGCAGGACCGCGACCGCCACGGCCATGCCGCTCGCGGCCGCCGATAGACGGACCGCCCGGTAGATATCGGTCGCCTCCGGCGGCCGGCCGTCACCCAGCGTCGGCCGGTCCTCGGCCTGTCCGAAGTAGACGTTTCGACCGCCGAGCCGCACGTCCAGCGCCCCCGCCATGGCTGCCTCACACTGGCCGGCGTTGGGACTCGGGTGCCGATGGCCGTCGCGGAACCAGATCCAGCTCGCCTGCCGGCGACTTCCGCCGACGAGTGGTGCGCCCGCCACGAAGGCCAGCGCGGTGAGGCGGCTCGGCACCAGGTTCGCCACGTCGTCAGCGCGGGCCGCCGCCGTCCCGAACTCGGCGTAGCGCAGTGTCCGGTGCCCCACCATCGCATCGAGCGTGTTCACCGCACGGTAGCCCACCAAGCCCGGCAGTCCCGCCACGGCGCCCCAGAACAGCGGAGCCACCACGGCGTCGGAGGTGTTCTCCGCCACCGACTCGACCGTCGCCCGGGCGAGCTCCCGCTCGTCGAGCGCCGACGGATCCCGGCCCGCCAGGTTCGGCAGCCGACGGCGAGCGGCGTCCAGGTCGCCGGCCTGCAGCGATCGGGCCAACGCGCCCGCCTGGCGGTGCAGCGACCGTCCACCCAGGACGGTCCACGTCGTGAGCGCGACCAGGGCAGCCCGGATCACCGGCCGGCGCCGCGTGGCCAGCGACAGGGCGGTCGCCGCCAGCACCGGGACGCCGACGGCCACGGCCGCGTACCGGGCCCCGGCCGCCCGCGTGGGCTGGTACATCCGCCGCTCCAGCGCGGCGGCCGCCGTGCCGAAGCCCGCGACCGGATGCAGGCGCCGCGGGTCACCCAGCGCCGCGTCCAGCAGATACCCGCCGAGCAGACCGCTCGCCGTGGCGATGCGACGCCACCGCGCCTCGCGTCGCCGGGCGAGCCGGCGGGACCGCCGGTCCGTGTGGCGACGGCCGACGACCCGACCGAGCCCGGACCTCACGGACTCCGCGGGCGGCGGTGACTTAGCAGACGAAACCCGGCGCACCGGCCAAAGCCTAGACCCGGTCGGGGCCGGCGTGGGCGCGACTCCGGCCGTTGCGAACCCGCGGTCGGCACGGGGGAATGGGCTGGCCCGCAGCGGGGAGCCCCGCCCACGCCGGCGGGGAGGGGCCGCCGGTCCACCCATTCGACGGCCCCTCCCGGTGGCGGCCACCGACGGCCGCTCCAGGGACGACGACCTACCGGCCGCGGCGACGGCGACCGCCCGCACCGGCGCCGACCAGCTCGTCGTCGTCCTCGCCTGTACCACCCACCGGGACCTCACCACCCGGCCCGTCACCGGGCTCGGCCGACAGCGCCTCGGCCTCGGTCATCCCGGCCTGCCGCAGGATCTCGAGGGCGTCTTCGGCGCTCTCGGCCGCGACCTCGGAGCCCTCGTACGGGTCGTCGGGGATCGGGACACCGTTCGCATCCACCGGGTACGTGACCTCACCGGCGACGCGACGCTCGGACTCAGCGTCCTCGATCATCGAGTGCGGGCCCTCGGCCCGAACCTTGGTGAACTCCGTGATGCCGCGGCTCAGGTCGTGGCCCACGGTGTCCGCCTCCAGCTCGTAGGTGACCCGCAACTCGCCCTCGGCGCCTTGCCAGTCGCGGGTGAAGAGCCGGCCGACCACGATCACGGGGTCGCCCACGTTGAGCGATGTATGGACATGGTCGGCGAGACGACGCCAGCACACCACGCGGATGCGGAAGATGCCGTAATCCGTCCAGGCCTCGCTCGCCCGGTCGTAACGGCGGTAATTCATGACGACGCGAAAGGTCGTCACCGGTGTGTTGGTCTTCTCGGTGATCCGTCGCTCAGGCTTGGTCAGGACGGTCCCGACGATCGAGACCCGCATGTCCAACATGTCTTCTCCCCGTGTCTATCCACACTGGACGTCCAGTGCTTCCCGTCCGGCTCCGCCGTTGATCGAAGGAGCTTGGCGTCACCAGAATGTCGCGAGCGCGGCCACGGAGGGGACTCGGTCGAAGATCTGTGGACAACCGGAGGCCCTGTGGACAACCAGGGAATTTCCACACCCGGCCTGACCTGGGCTTCCGTCGATCCCGGGCCCGAAATGCTCCCCCCGCGTGTGCACCGGCCCGACCGACGGCGAAGCGGCCGGTCACCACGAGGAAGACCGAGAAAGGCACAAACCACGGTCATCGGACCTGTTCTCCCCGGGCCGTCGCGGGGGTACCGTGCCAGCGTGGAGAGACAGACGGACGTCCTGGGTACCCCCTACGAGCGGCGGCGCATCGTTCTGCCACCCGACGACGAGGGCGAGGTCGAGGCGACGCTGGTCTCGCTCCGGGCGGCCGCGCCGACCCGCCGGGCCGTGCTGTACCTGCACGGGTACGTCGACTACTTCTTCCAGACCCATCTGGCCGAGTTCTTCACCTCGCTGGGGTACGACTTCTACGCCCTGGACCTGCGCAAGTACGGCCGGAGCCTGCGGGAGCACCAGACGCCCAACTTCTGCACCGACATCGCCGAGTACTACCCGGAGATCGACGAAGCGATCAGGATCATCCGGGAGGAAGACGGCCACGACGCGGTGCTGCTCAACGGGCACTCGACCGGCGGCCTCATCGCGGCGCTCTACGCCCACCGCGTGCGCGGGCGGAAACTGGTGCAGGGCCTGTTCCTCAACAGCCCGTTCTTCGACTTCAACGAGCCCTGGATCAAGCGACGCGGGTTCGCCCCGGTGGTCCGGCTGCTCGGTCGGCTGGCGCCCAAGTCGGGCATCGGGGAGGAACTCGGCACCCTCTACGGCCGCACGATCCACGCCGACTACGGCGGCGAATGGTCCTACGACCTGCGCTGGAAGCCGCTCAACGGCTTCAAGATCCACGCCGGCTGGGTCCGGGCCATCAGCCTGGCCCAACGCCGGGTCCGACGCGGACTGGCGATCGACGTACCGGTGCTCGTCGCCTGCTCGACCCGCAGCTACAAGGGCAAGCTCAGCGAGGCGGCGTACCACGCCGACACCGTGCTCAACGTGGCCGACATGATCCGGTACGGACCCCGGCTGGGCCCCCACGTCACGCTGCTGCAGATCGAGGGTGGCCTGCACGACCTGACCCTGTCGGCGCCGGCCGTCCGGCGCACGCTCTTCGACGAGGTGCGTCGCTGGCTGGCCGCGCAGCCGGGCCTGGGTGTGGACGATGCCCCGGAGACCGCGCGCGTACGGCAGTGACCGGAGACAGCGGACTCCGGAACCAGCCGACCCGGGATCAGGGCCGTCCCGATCACAGGTAACCCGGAGTGCAGAAAGCCGGAACCACGGGCGGCCGACGGCGCCCGGCGGCAGCCCGGAGAAGACCGGTCAGGAGTTGGCCGTCAGGAGAAGCGAGCGCGCGGCCCGGTGCGGAACTCGGGGCGGACCGTGGTCTTCTCAGGCGCCGATCCCCAGGAGTCCGGGTAGCTGACCGCCGGGGTGCGGTCCTCCACGCGCGGCATCGACCCCGTGGCGTACGGCTCCTCCACCCGCGGAATCGATCCCGTGGTGTACGCCTCCGGCATGTACGTGTCGGGCGCCCCGTACCCGTACGGGGCGTGGCCGAGCACCCCCGCCACGGCGTTGGGGGCGACGCTGCGAGGTGCGATGGCGTAGGCGGCCGTGTCGTACGGCGCGCCGGAGTAGGGCGCCGCCGAGTACGGAACGGCCGAGTAGGGAACGGCTGAGTGGGGCACCGCTGAGTGAGGCACCGCCGAGTAGGGCATCGCGGAGTACTGGGCCGCCTCGGCCACCTCGGCTGGGAAGCCCCGCGCCGGTTCCGGCCCGGGCACCATCGGGGCGGCCGGACCGGGCATCCGCATGGGTGCCATGGGCGCAGGTGCGGGCGTAGGCGGGACCGCGGAGATCGGCGGCTGCGAGCCGGTCTGATCGAGCGCCGCCGGAGGCATGCCTGGCATGGGCCGCCGACGCACCGGGGCGGGTTGGGCGGGGGTGGGTCGGTGGGCGGCCGTCTGCGGTGGAATCCGCTCGCCTGGCCACGACGGGTGCTCCTGGAACTGGCGCGGCGGCTGGCCGACGCCGTGCGTGTGGGCCGGACCGAAGACGGGGCGGCCGCTCGGACGGGCGTTGCGGTCGAACGGCTCCCACGTGCCGCCCCGGCGGACCAGCAGGCCCCGCGTGATCAGGTTGTCGCCACCCGCGAAGAACACCCGCTCGACGCAGCGCTTGGCCTTCTCCAGGCCCGGGGCGGACTTCGAACCGGTCACCACGACCACGTCGCGGGCAGGCACACCGACGACCAGCTCGCCCGGCACGGCCCCCTCCAGCCGGGCCCAGAAATCATTGGCGAGCAGCAGGCTCGACTCGAGACCATCGAACGACAGCATGAGCGCTGGCGGCTGACCGTGGAACTCGGCGCGGGAGGCGAGCACCTCCAAGTGCTGGAGCGCCTGCTGCCGCAACGCGTGAGGGTGCAGCTGAAGGTGGGTGAGGTCGGCGTGGGTGACGATCCGCCGCCCGTAGTCCGGACCAAACGTGTACACCACGGACAGGCCCGCGAAGCCCTCGTCCCGTACTGCCGCCGGATCCACTCGATCGGAATGCGCCGATACCAGGAGGGGGAGGAACGTGGTCCGAGTCACCTGCACACGGAGAAGGTAGCGGCTGCACGTGCAGGGGGAAAGCCCCGGGTGCGTAATGTCCGTTTTGCGAACCAATCAATTTTCGTCGTCGTAACCTCGGCCGGGTCCGGCCGTACGGGCCGGCCGGCGCTCCTCCAACCACCCGGCTCGCTCGCATCGGCCCAGGTCAGGCGCCCTGCGCCGCGGCGCCCGACCGCCGGCCGTCGCTCCGGTCGACCCCGGTCGCGGCCGGATGGAGCGGGCCCGCGCGACGCACCGGGTGTACGTCGTCGCGACCGGAGGCCGGGATGGGGCTACCCTCGGCAGAGGGACTGACCCTGGGGCCACACCGAGCGCCCGTAGCTCAGCGGATAGAGCAGCTGCCTTCTAAGCAGTTAGCCGCAGGTTCGAATCCTGCCGGGCGCGCTCTCTCGGCGCACGCTCGTCGTCGCGCCCCGGCCGCTCCGATCAGTCGAGGGCGGCGATCTTGCGCAGCAGCACGGCCCGCTCCCGGGCGTTGCGGCACAGTCGGGCGGCCAGCTCCCACTCGGCCCGGGCCTCGGCCGAGCGACCGAGCCGGGCGAGCAGCTCACCCCGCACGCTGGGCAGCAGGTGCGAGCCGGACAGGCGGCCGGTGGCCACCAGGTCGTCCACGATGGACAGCGCGGCCAGCGGCCCGCTCGCCATGGCCACCGCCACCGCCCGGTTGATCTCGACGATGGGCGACGGCGCGACCCGGCCGAGCGCCTCGTAGAGCAGCACGATCCGCTCCCAGTCGGTCTCGGCCACCGATGGCGCGGACGCGTGGCAGGCGGCGATGGCGGCCTGCAGACCGTACGGTCCCAGGCCCCGCCCGGCCCTCGCGGCCCGGTTCAGGGCGGCCAGCCCACGCCGGATCGCCGACCGGTCCCAGAGCCGCCGGTCCTGGTGCTCGAGCAGGATCGCCTCGCCGTCCGGTCCGGTGCGGGCCGGGAACCGGGCCGCGGTCAGCTCGAACAGGGCCAGCAGGCCGTGGACCTCCGGCTCGTCCGGGAGCAGCGCGGCCAGCACCCGGGCCAGGCGGATCGCCTCGTACGCCAGGTCGGGGCGCAGCAGGTCCTCGCCGCTGGTCGCCGTCGACCCCTCCGTGAAGATCACGTACAGCACGCTCAGCACGCCACCGAGCCGCTCGCGCCGCTGCTCGGCCGGGGGTAACTCGAAGGGCACGGCCGCGGCCGCGATCGTCTTCTTGGCCCGCGTGATCCGGGCCTGGATGGTGGGCACGGGTACGAGGAACGCCCGGGCGATCTCCTCGCTGGTCAGGCCGCCGACGACCCGCAGCGTCAGCGCGACCCGGGCCTCGGGCGAGAGCACCGGATGGCAGGCCATGAACATCAGGGCCAGCACGTCATCCTCGATGCGGTCGGGGTCCCACGGCAGGTCGGGCGATCCGGCCGGGGCCGGCGCCCCCGAGGTCGCCTCACCCTCGGCGAGCTGGCTGGCCAGCGCCGCGTACCGCTCGTCGAGCGCCGACTGGCGGCGGAACGCGTCGATCGCCCGCCGCCGCGCGGTGGCGAGCAGCCAACCCACCGGGTTGGCCGGCGTGCCGTCGCGCGGCCAGGCGACCAGCGCCTCCGCCAGCGCCTCCTGGGCGACGTCCTCGGCGAGCGCGAAGTCTCCGGTGTACCGGGTCAGCGCGCCGACGATCCGAGCCGACTCGATGCGCCAGACGGCCTCGACGGCCCGCCGCGCCGACTCGGCGGACGGGCCGTCGGACGCGGCCGGGGTCAGAGCTGGCCGGTGCGCTCGCGCCACGCCCGCTCCTTGATGATCCACTCATTGTCCTGCGGGAACTCGTCGATGCTCGGCACGCGACGGATCTCGCACTTGGTGCCGGGCAGCCCCGGAATGCGCTTGGCCCACTCGACGGCCTCCTCCTTGGAGGCCACGTCGATGATGTAGAAGCCGCCGAACAGCTCCTTCGTCTCGCCGTACGGCCCGTCGGTGACCACCGGCGGCTCGCAGCTGTAGTCGACGACCACGCCCTGCGACGCGTCGTCCAGGCCCTCGGCCGCGACGAGCACGCCCGCCCGGATCAGCTCGTCGTTGAAACGACCGACCCGCTCGAGCATCTCCTCGAACGGGATCTCGGCCATCTTCGCCATGCCCTCGTCGGTAGCCCGCATGATCAGCATGTACTTCGCCATCGTCGGCTCTCCTTAGTTCCGGTGGGTCGCGTTGTGGCCCGGTCCCTGTGGGTCGCGAGTTCCTGTGGTCCGCGTTCCGACCCGCTCACCCCTAGGTCGAACGGCCCACTCGCCGATCGACACGGCGAGACCGATTTTTCTGCCCCGAGTCTGCCCGCCGGCCCAGACGCGCCGCCGAAGCCACGCCCGATCCCCCGAAGGCAGGCCCCCGAAGACACGCCCGACTGCCGAAGACACGCCTGACCCCGGGGCAACGCCTGCCCCGGTGATGACGTCCCGGGCCCCCGCGGAGATGTGCCGGTGGCCCGGAGGTGCTAGGAACACGGGGTGACCCACGGCGGGGTCACCCGATGGATGTCCGACGACGGGGTGAGCGACAGCACCATGAGCGACCGGGGAATGAGCGACCGGAGCATGAGCGGCCGGGACGTGACCGGCCAGGGGACGAGCAGCGACCGGGAGACACATAAGAAGCGCGGCACGACGACCGATCTCGTGAGCCCGGCCGGGCGGACCGCCGGGGCGGCCCGGGTCCGGGTGATCACCACGATCGGCGTGGTCGCCCTGCTGCTCGTCGCCGGGCTGGTCGCCGGGGTCACGTTCGCCCTCAACCGGCTCGACCGGGCCATCCCCCAGACCGACCTGTTCGGCTCGGAGACGCCCACGCCGTCGACCGACCCGTCGGCCGCCGCCTCGGCGGAGCCCTCATCCGAGCCCGGCCCTCTGCCCGGCTCGGACATCACCGGACCCCTCAACTTCCTGTTGGCCGGTCATGACATGGTGCCGGGCAACCCGGATCGCGTCGCACCGCACTCCGACGCGGTGCTGATCCTGCACATCGACGCCACCCTGACCCAGGCGTACCTGACCTCGCTGCCGCGCGACCTGCTGGTCAACGTGCCGGCCAACCCGGCCTCGGGCACCGGCGCGGACTACACCAAGCTCACCCACGCCATGACGTACGGCTCCCAGGTGCCGGGCTCCTCCGAACGGGACCTGGCTCAGGGGTTCGCCCTGCTGGCCCGGACCGTGAGCGCGTACACCGGCATCGAGCACTTCGATGGCGGCGCGGTGCTGAGCTTCAGCGGTCTGGCCCGGCTCGTCGACGCCATCGGGGGCATCGACGTCTACGTGGACGTGCCGGTCACCTCCAAGCACATGGGTCCGGACGGCACCAGCGCCGAGGAACGGGGTGGCCCGTTCCAGCACTACCCGGTGGGCATGAACCACATGGTGGGCTGGCAGGCCCTGGACTACTGCCGGCAGCGCTACGGCCTGTCCGACGGGGCGTACGGTCGGGACCGCCACATCCGGCAGGTGATCAAGGCGATCGTCACCAAGCTGGTCAGCTTCGACCTGGTGCGGTATCCGGCCATGGCGCCGTTCGTGATCGCTGCCCTCGGCGACGCGGTCACGCTCGACCTGCGCGGCCGCGAGCTCCACGAGTACGTATACGCGCTGCGCAACCTCCGGCCGGAGGCGATCACGCTCGTCGGCCTGCCCGGCGGCTCCGTCTTCAGCGGCGGCACCTACCTGGGCGAGTCCCTCGCCCCGATCCAGGCCGAGTACTTCGCCGCGGTGCGCTCCGACACGGTCGGCGAGTTCCTGGCCCGCAACCCCCACCTCGTGAACGCCGATCCCCTCTGACCCGCGCGGGTCGGCCGACCCAGGGTCGGCCACCGACGCGATCGGGCGGCCGTCGGATCAGGGCGAGCACGGATCGGCTCACGGCGAGCACGGATTGGCTCAGGGCGAGCACGGATTGGCTCAGGCAAACACGAAGTAACGCAGCCACACGTACGGCATGCAGCAGGCCACGGTCACGAAGGCCACGAGCAGGCCGTACCGGGTGAACTGCCAGAACGAGATCCGGCGACCGGCCCGCTCGGCCAACCCGAGCATGACCACGTTGGCCGAGGCGCCGATGGCCGTCGCGTTGCCGCCGAGGTCGGCCCCGAGGGCGAGCGACCACCACAGCACCTGCGCCCCGGACGGATCGCCGGTCGACGCGACCAGCTCCGAGACGATCGGAGCCATGGTCGCCACGTACGGGATGTTGTCCACGATGGCCGACAGCACCGCCGAGCCCCACAGCAGCACCATCGAGGCGACCAGCAGGCGCCCGCCGATGGCATCGGTCGCCGCCTGGGCCACCCGCTCGATGACGCCGGTGGCGACCAGCGCGCCGACCATGATGAAGAGCCCGGCGAAGAAGAGCAGCGTGGGCCACTCCACGTCCTTGGCGACCTCCTCGGCGTCCTGCCGGGAGAGGGCGAGCAGGACCAGTCCGCCGGCGATCGCCACGATGGCGGGCTCCAGGTGCAGCACGGTGTGCAGCACGAAGGCGGCGAGCACGACGCCCAGCACGACCAGCGACACGACCAGCAGGCGCTGGTCCCGGATGGCGTCGCGCTCCCGCAAGGCCATGACCTCGGCCGCCCGCCGCTCGTCGTAGACGAAGGCCGACCGGAACAGCACCCGGCACAGGCCGATGAAGACGACGACGAGGAGCACGACCAGCGGGGTGAGGTGCACCAGGAAGTCGTTGAACGACAGGCCGGCCCGACTGGCGATGATGATGTTCGGGGGGTCGCCCACGAGGGTCGCGGTACCGCCGATGTTGGAGGCCATGACCTCCGCGATGAGGTACGGCACCGGGCTGACGCCGAGGCGCTCGCACACGAGGAACGTGACCGGTGCGATGAGCAGCACCGTGGTCACGTTGTCCAGCAGGGCCGAGGCCACGGCCGTCACCACGACCAGCAGGACCATGAGGCGAAACGGTCGACCCCGGGCCCGTTTGGCCGCCCAAATGGCAAGATACTCAAATATCCCGGTTCGTCGCAGCACGGCGACGATGAGCATCATGCCGATGAGCAGGACGATGACGTCCCAGTCGATGCCCGACTCTTTGGAGAAGAAGGCATCCTCGCCGCCGACGACGCCGAGGACGAGCAGCAGCACGGCCCCGCCGAGGGCGGCCTTGACCCGGTGCACCCACTCGGTGGCGATGAGGACGTAGGCCGCCAGGAAGACGACGACGGCGATCCACGCACCGAGGCCGAGTCCGCTCATGCCGCCGCGACGGGGAAGAAGGGCGCCGTCTCGGTCGCCGGCCCGTCGAGCCGTCCGGTTGTCGTGATCAGCGCACGCCCGACCACCCTGCCTCCCGCCGAATCCCGGGACCGCAACGCGTCCACACCTCGCCGGGGCTCGCGGACCCCGACGTCCATCGGCGAGTCAGCCTACCGGCCGACCGTTCGGCTCACGAACACGATCACCGGGGCGGGCGCCCAGCGGAGACCGGGCGGCGCCGAACGGGAGCGTGGCTACGCCGATACGTCGGTCCGGTCCGACCGGTTGGCGATGACGACGATCTGGTCGCGCTCACGGTACGCCGTCACCGAGGACTTGGCCGGGTTGAGGTACACGCCGTACCCGCGCTTCTCGTCAAAGCGCTGGTCATGGACGACATACCCGATGGCCGTCTGCCGCCGGCGCGCCGCGGCCGCGACGACCGTGACCCAGCTCACCGGGACGTCGAGCTGAACATAGTCGCCTGCGGGCTCGAAATACAGGTCCGTGTCCCGGGCGTCGAGCCACTCCTCCACCACGGTGATCATTTCGAGCCGGCCCGGGTTCTTGGCGTAGTGGACGGCGAGGGTGCTCACCACCTGCTGCCCGAGCACGAGGTCGTCGGCCCGAATGCCCCAGGCCAGACGGCGGCTCGCCTCCTCCTCGAGCTCGCAGATGACGGAGAACTCGCCGCCCCTCTCGTCCTTGATCGCCTGCAGGAGCAGCAGCGTCGTGAGCGCCTTGGCGTCGACGTGGCCGTCGACCTCGTCCCCGGCCAGGACGATGACCGAGTCGTAGTTGCGCGGGTCGACGGGAATGAGGTCGCGTTCCTCGGGGTCGGCCGCGGGCCGCTCGTAGTCCTCCTCTTCGTGCGCCGCCAGCAGGATGCCCGCGTCGGTCGGGTCCGCGTCGTAGCCGCGTGGCGGCGCGAGGTTGGTCGTCTTCGGCAGCTCCGACTCGTCGTACCCCGGGCCGATGATGACGAGCTCGGACCCGGGCCCCACGTAGCCGTCGAGAACCTGGATGATCGTGGGGATTCGGTCGTTCCACCCCAGGATCAGCGTCTTCTCGACCCGGGGCGGGCGCGGAGGCGGCGGCTCGACCATCAGGTCCCACTGCGGCACCGGCGCCTTGCCCATGATCCGCACGTCGGTCGCGTCCGCGGCCACCACCAGGGGGACGTCGGTGGGCTCGATCAGCGTGTCGGGCGGCGGGTTGATCGTGGGCTTCGGCTCGCCGGGGCGGCGGAAGCCGATGAGCGACGACTCGAACCGCAGCAGCGCCTCTCCGTAGGTCATCGCCTGCCGCAACTGCCGAGCCCGGTAGATCTCGGCGCCCGCGAAGCTGACCAGCTCGCTGCACACGACCGTCAGCCCGGGGTACCGGCGCGACTGCACGATCAGCCGGGCGGTCAGCTCCTCGGCGTCGGCGACGTGGCACCGGTCGACCGGCCAGCCGTGCAGGGCCCGCTTGGCCGCCTCATAGTTGGCCGACGACGAGATGACCGCGGCCACGGGCCGGCGTTCGTCAGCCCAGCGGCGGTGGCTGAGCGCGAGCAGGGTCATCAACACGCGAATGTCCGGGTCCGGCCCGAGCGGTCGGGGAATCAGAATCTCCTCGGCGGTGTCGACTGCGGCGATCTCCAAGTCCTCCATCTTGGTGGGATCGCCGTGCCGGCAGATCACCGTAACCTTGTTGATCTTTCCGTCTTTTGGACCCGGCTGCCGCCGCGGCCGACGCCGGATCGCGTCCTCCATCTCCTCTTTGGACAGATCGTCGGCGAGGATGACCACCCGCGGGCGCCGACCCGGGGCGCGGGCGATCTCATCGAGAATCGTATAAATCTGGCTCGACCAGCCGAGCACGACCGTGTGGCCCGACAGAGCGACCGGGGTGCGACCCCGGCGGACCTGCTCGATGCGGTTGTACAGCGCCGAGGTGAGCACGGCCACGACGGCACCGATGACGAAGATGCCGCCGATGGCGGTCAACAGCATGACCATCCGGTACGGCCAGTCGTACTCCTCGTCGTCCTCGGTCGCCCCGGGATCGATCACGTGCCGCATGCTGCGCCACACGATCTGGGCGACGTCGCGGGCATCGGCCGGCGTGAGGAAGTAGGTCAGCGCGGCCACGACGCCGATGAGGAAAACGCACCCCAGCGCGAGCACCAGCATCAGAAATCCGGTGCGGGTGACGACGTGCTCGACCAGGTACCTCAATCGCCTCTTCACGACGCCTCCCGCCGAGCCGGCATATTAAGTGACGAATCAGTCACAGTCTAACGAGGAGAGTCATCGATGTCTAGGCCGGATTCCCGCAGGTAGAAGACCCACACGGCCAACCAGGAAGCGCCGAGCACCCTATTGACACACGGCCACCACGGCGGTAGCGGAAATCAAATTCCAGCCCATAAGAAACACAGAAAATGCAATTTCCGCGAAGCCGCCTAATACAAGACGCACCATGAACGGCGGCCCACCGCGACATCATCGGGGGCGCCATCCTCAGCGAACCCCGCGCCTCGCCACCGGACGGGCCGCCAGCCGTCCGCGCAGCCAGTGGTAGCTCGCCTTGGGCGTGCGCACCTGGGTCTGGTAGTTCACGTGCACCAAGCCGAAGCGCGGGTCGTAGCCGCGGGCCCACTCGAAGTTGTCCAACAGCGACCAGTAGAAATACCCGCGCACGTCGACTCCGTCCGCCATGGCTCGGCGCAGCGCGGCCAGGTGATCGGCCACGTACGCGATCCGGGCGTCGTCCGGTTCCCCGGGCTGGTCCGGCCACGCGCAGCCGTTCTCGGTGATGTAGATCGGGGGCAGTCCCGGGTAGGTGTCCCGCAAGCCGACCAACGTCTCGTAGAGGCCGTCCGGCTCGATCGGCCAGTCCAGCATGGTCCGCGCGGGCCCGTCCGGGGTCCCGTACTCCACGCCAATGTCGTGCGGTGTGTCGCCCGTGGTCAGGGTGCCGGCCCGCACGTGAATGCGGAAGTAGTAGTTGATGCCCAAAAAGTCAATCGAAGTCGATATGATGTCGAAATCACCGTCCCGGACGAACGACCGGTCGGTGAGCGAGCCGAGCACCTCGTCGTAGTCGTCCGGCAAGCGGCCACGCAGCAACGGGTCGAGGAAGATCCGGTTGTGCACGAGGTCCAGCCGGCGGGCGGCGAGCCGGTCCTCCGCCGACGACGACAACGGCACGATCGGCGAGTAGTTGAGCGTCACGCCGACCGGGGAACCGTACGACCGCAGCACGGGCACGGCCAGCCCGTGCGCGAGCAACAGATGATGGGCCGCGGCGAGCGCCCCGTGTCCCTCGCGCGCCCCGGGCGCGTGCCGGCCCTGGGCGTATCCCACGATGGCCGAGCAGTACGGCTCGTTCAGCGTGATCCAGTACGGCTCGAACTCGGCCAGCGCCGCCCCGACCACGTCGGCGTACTCGGCGAAGCGCTCCGCCGTGTCCCGCACCCGCCAACCGCCCGCGTCCTCCAGGGCCTGGGGCAGGTCCCAGTGGTACAGCGTCACGTACGGCGTGATGTTGCGGCTGCGCAGGCCGTCCAGGAGCCGACGGTAGAAGTCCAGCCCGCGCTGCTCGACCGGACCCGAGCCGGTGGGCCGGATCCGCGGCCAGGCGATGGAGAGCCGGTACGCGTCGACCCCGAGATCGGCGATCAGGTCGAGGTCCTCCGGCCACCGGTGGTAGTGGTCGCAGGCCACGTCGCCGGTCTCCCCCTTGGCCACCCGCCCCGGGGTGCGGCAGAACGTGTCCCAGATGGAGGGTCCTCGCCCGTCCTCGGCCACCGCGCCCTCGATCTGGTACGCCGACGTGGCCACGCCCCACACGAACCGATCCGGAAATCCCTCCACGGGGCCTGACGGTAGCGCAGGGGTACGACAAGCACCGAACACGGCAATCGTGCGACCGCACCACGCCGGCCAAGCGTGCGAAGGCCGGGGGAAAGGTTGCGGCCGATGCCACAGACCGGCTCTGCGCGCGAAAGGTTGGCACTCGTCAGTGCAGAGTGCTAATCACTTTTCTGGAGATCTACCGGCTACTCGACCGTGCGGCGCTCTACGCCGAGTGCGGCTCGTGCCCGCGTCGCGCGGTCACGATGACGGTGAGGTGGCGAGATGGGTCTACTTCCGCGCTCGCGTGAGCACTCGCGTCTGACGGCTCCGCACCGGTCGGTGCGCGCCGCCGGGACGGGGACGGGGGGAACGGGGCTGCACCTGGTCGTGGTGTCGACCTTCCCGCCGCGCCGGTGTGGGCTGGCCTCCTATACCTGCGACCTGAGCAGTGCGCTACGCCGCGTGGTGCCGCACTGGCAGGTCGATGTGTGTGCCATTGATCGCGACGGCCTGGCCTACCCCGACGACATCATCCGCATCCGCCAGGACGAGCCGCGCGACTACCTTCGGGCCGCCGACGCGATCGCGGGGCGCGGCGCGGACCTGGTGCTCATCCAGCACGAGTTCGGCATCTTCGGCGGCCCCGGCGGGGCCTACGTGCTCGGCCTGGCCGACCGCCTGGGTGAGCACGGCATCCCGTACGCCGTCACGCTGCACACGATCCTGGCCGAGTACTCGCCGGAGCAGTCGGCTGCCCTGCGGCCGCTGTGCACGAACGCGGCGCTCGTCACCGTGTTCACCGAGACGGCCCGGCGGATGGTCATCGACGCCGGTCTGGCCCCGGCCAACCGGGTCGTGGTGGTGCCCCACGGTGCGCCCGAGGTGCTGCGGGCCGCCGTCGATCCGGCCCAGCTGCGCCCGGACGTGGCGGCCGCGATCGAGGCGGGCCGCGACACCACGACGCTGTCCACGTTCGGGCTGATCGGTCCCGGCAAGGGCCTCGAGGTGATGCTGCGCGCCCTGCCCCGCATCGTGGAGCGGCACCCCCGGGTGCGCTACCTCATCGCCGGCGCCACCCACCCCGAGGAGGTCCGCCTGCACGGCGAGCGGTATCGGCGGAGTCTCATCGAGCTCGCCGAGCAGCTCGGGGTGGGCCAGCACGTGGAGTTCGTCGACGCCTTCCTCACCGAGACGGAGCTGGCCGCTCTGCTGGCCGCGACCGACATCTACGTCACGCCCTACCGGGGGCCGGAGCAGATCTGCTCGGGCGCGCTGACCTTCGCGGTCGCGGCCGGGCGGCCCGTGGTCTCCACGGCCTACCGCTACGCCTGCGACCTGCTGTCGGCGCCGGCCGGTCAGGAAGCCCCGGGACTCATCGTCGAGTGCGACAACGACGTCGCCCTCGCCGATGCCATCGTGCAGTTCCTCGACGACCCCGACCGCCGGGAGCGGGCCCGGCGGGCCGCCGATGCCCTCGGCCGCCAGCTCACCTGGCCCGCGGTCGCGGCCAAGCTGGCCGAGATCCTGGAGACGACCAAGGCGGGCCGGGCGGGCCGGGCCGAACCGGCCGTACGGCTGGACCACCTCGCGCGGCTGGTCGACCCGGGCGGGATCATCCAGTTCGCTCACGGCGACGTGCCCGACCGGGCCTCGGGCACGTGTGTGGACGACGTGGCCCGTCTGGGGATCGTGGCGGCCGGGCTCGTGCCGCAGGACGAGCGGGCGCACCGCTGGCTCGACCTCACGGTGGACTTCCTCCGCGACGCGATCGGCCCCGGCGGCCTGCGCAACATGCGCAGCCTGGACGGCACGTGGCTCGACGAACCGCACCTGGGCGACCACGTCGGCCGGGCCATCTGGGGCCTCGGGGTGATCAGCGCGTCGCCCGTACCCCAGGCCGCCCGCGCCGGCCAGGTCCTGCGCCAGATGCTGGCGTTCGTCGGCTCCCTGACGTTCCCGCGGTCGCTCGCGTACGTGCTGCTGGGTCTGGCCCGGGTCGCCCGCCCGAGCCGGGAGCACCGGGACGTGCTGGCCGCCACGGCCGCGCGCCTGGACGCCATGAACGCGACCCAGCCGGGGTGGAACTGGTACGAGGACGAGCTGACCTACGACAACGCCCGGCTGCCGCAGGGCCTGATCGCGGCCGGCGCCGCCCTCGGGGACCAGGCCATGACGCGCCGGGCGGTGGCTCGGCTCGAGTGGTACCTCGGCCAGGTCGGCCTGACCGGGTCGCATCCGGTGCTGCGCTGCATCGGCAACCTCTGGCGCCGCAGCGGCGAGCCGGTGCTGGCCGAGGAGGGCGACGAGCAGCCGCTGGACGCGGCCGCGGTGGTCGAGGCGCTGGTCGAGGCCTGGCTGGTCACCCGGACGCCCCGCTACGCCCGGCTCGCGCACCGGGCCAAGGCGTGGTTCCACGGGCTCAACCGGGCCGGCCTGCCCCTGTACGACCCCGCGAGCGGGGGCTGCCACGACGGGCTGAAGGCGCACGACGTCAACCCGAACATGGGTGCGGAGTCGACCCTGGCCTTCCACCAGGCGCACCTCGCGCTCGTGCGGGCCGGACTGGTGCGCACCCCGCGGGCCCGGTCCGTCGACACCGTTCCCACGTACGCCCCGGCGATGGCGCCCGGCGCGGTCCGGCGCGGAGCCGTGTCCCGCTCGGCATCATGAAGATCGCGCTGCTGGGTCCGATCACCTGGCGTACCCCGCCCCGCGCGTACGGCCCCTGGGAGCAGGTGGTCTCCCTGCTCGCGGACGGGCTGGCCGCGCGGGGCGTGGACGTCACGCTCTTCGCGACCCTCGACTCGGTGACGCCCGCCGCGGTCGATGGCGTGTGCCCGCGGCCGTACGGCGAGGACCCCACGCTCGACGGGCGTGTGTGGGAGGCGCTGCACATCGGGCACTGCCTGGCCCGCAGCGGCGAGTTCGACCTGGTCCACAACCACCTGGACTGGCTGCCGCTGGCCATGGCCAAGCTCTGGCAGGCCCCCTTGCTCACGACCGTGCACGGGTTCTCGTCGCCGGGAATCCTGCCGGCGTACCGGGCCGCCGCCGCAGCCGGGGCTCGGTTCGTGTCGATCTCGAACGCGGACCGGGCCGAGGGGTTGCCGTACGTCGCCACGATCTACCACGGCATCGACGTCAGCCAGTTCCCGTTCCGTGCCCGCCCGGGGGAGCACCTCGTCGCGTTCGGCCGCATCCACCCCGACAAGGGCACGGCCGACGCGATCGAGATCGCCCGCCGGGCGGGCCGCCCGCTGGTGATCTGTGGTCCCGTGCACGATCGGGACTACTACGAGGAGCGCGTCAAGCCGCACATCGACGGCGACCAGGTGCGCTACCTCGGCAACGTCGGCCCGACCGACCGGGCCGAGGTGCTCGGCGGGGCGGTGGCGCTGCTGCACCCCATCGGCTTCGCCGAGCCCTTCGGGTTGTCGGTCGTCGAGGCGATGATGTGCGGGACTCCCGTCCTGGCTTACCCGAAGGGTGCTATGCCTGAGTTGATCGAGCCCGGACGGACCGGCCTGCTCGTCGACTCGGTCGAGGCGTCCGCGGACGCCGTGGCGGACGTGGCCCGCCTGGACCGGGAACAGGTTCGCGCCATCGCAGAGAAACGTTTCTCTGCGGCGCGCATGGTTGACGAATACCTCCTCCTGTACGAGAAGATCGTCGCCAACACCTAGCGAGAGAGGACGTCAGCGAAAGGACGCCATGGCCGACGACCCGCCCGCGCCTGTGGGCGCTGCCAATCTGTTCGTACGCCATCCCGCGAATCCCATCCTTACCGCCGACTCCTGGCCGTATGCCGTCAATACCGTGTTCAATCCGGGGGCCACGATGACCCCCGACGGGCAGACGGTGCTGGTGTGCCGCGTGGAGGACCGGCGGGGGGTTTCGCACCTCACTGTCGCCCGGAGCCACGACGGGGTGAGCGACTGGCGAGTCGATCCCAGGCCGCTGCTCGCCGGAGACGAGAACGACCCCATCAACCGCTGGGGCGTGGAGGACCCACGGGTCACGCGGGTCGACGCCATGGATGGATGGATAATCGCCTATACGGCCTATGGTCCGGCCGGCCCCTGCGTCGCCCTCGCGTTGACCCGCGACTTCGAGACCGTGGAGCAGCTCGGCGTGGTCATGCCACCCGAGGACAAGAACGCGTGCCTGCTGCCGCGGAAGGTCGACGGGAACTACATCCTCTTCCACCGACCGACCTCGTCGAACTCCCACCGCGCCGACGTGTGGCTCTCCCGGTCGAGTGACCTGCGCGCGTGGTCCAACCCGGAGCCCGTGCTCGCAGCGCGGGCCGGTACGTGGTGGGACTCCGTCCGGATCGGCATGGGTCCGCCGCCGCTGGAGACCGAGCACGGCTGGCTCGGCATCTACCACGGTGTGCGCAACACCGTGGCCGGGCCCGCCTACCGGGCCGGTCTGGTGCTGCTCGACCTGGCCGACCCGTCGATCGTCAAGCACCGCAGCCCGGAGTGGATCCTCTCGCCGACGACGGAATACGAACGTCAGGGCGACGTGCCGAACGTGGTCTTCCCCAGCGGTCTGGTGCACGATCCCGCCACCGACGAGCTGCGGCTCTACTACGGGGCGGCCGACACCAGCATCGCCGTGGCCACTGCTCGGCTGTCCGAGGTGCTCGCCTACCTGCTCACCTGCCCACAGGACGAGCCGGAGCCGGAGAACTGACGATCGTGGTCGTTCGACCCAGCCGGCTGGGCGTTCCCCGTCCAGCCGGCTGGAGGCCCTGCGACAGCCCACAGTGGACTCACGCGCGCCTGGGTCAGGGCACGCGGGCCACCGCTAGCAGGGCCGCCACCACGGCGAGGGCGAGGACGAACACCCAGGCCACGGAGCGCTGGACGACCGCCCCGATCCCGCCGCCCACGGCGTAGCCCGCGACGCCCACGAAGCCCAGCATCCAGCGTCGGGCCGCGTCCGGGCGACGACCCCGGCTGCCGATCCACTCGGACAGCGCCCGGGTGGTGTTGAGGACCGTGCTGGTCTGGTAGGTCGTGCTGGTCCTGACCCCGGCGGTGCGGAGGAACAGCCGAGCCAGCAACCCCAGGCCGATCGCGGCGAGCGTGGCGAGCAGGACCTGTTGCGTACGGTCGCCGCGGCCGGAGTCGAGCAGAAGGTCCGCCGTGGCCCACAGGGCGAGCACGGTGATCACGCCGACCAGTTCGGCCACCGGGGGCGAAGTCGGCGAGACGCGGCGCAGGCGTCCGGCCACCACACCCCCGACGCCGAAGCCGACGATCGATGCCGCGGCCACCAGCCACTGGGGAAAACGTCCGCTCAGGCCCATGCCCACGTGCACGACGTTGCCCGACTGGTTCGCCGTGAAGACCCCGTAGCGCAGGAGCGTAAACGCGTCGATCAGACCGGCGACCACCGTGGTCAGCACCAGCGCGAGCAGCGGGTACCGGAACTCGACCGTCGTGTCCTGCTGATCGCCGGTCGCCGCTGGGCTCCCGGTCTTCGCTGGGTTGCCGCCCGTCACCGGGGTCCCGCCCGTCGCTGGGTCGCCGCTCGCCACGGGGTTGCCGCCGGTCACCGGGGAGCCTCGGACTCCGGTCCAATGTCGACACTCGGCTGCGCCGGCTGCACGAACCCCTCCACCCGCTCCGGGGAGAACCGCTGGAACACGGCGAGGACCGCGGGGACGTCCCGCTCGGAGACCAGCACGTCGACGCGGAGCCGGCCGACCAGTTCGAGGTTGCGCCGATGGCCCCGGACGACCTGGGGCACCGGGGTGCCGGCCGAGACATGGGCCTCGGCCACGACGATCGACACCGCGCCCGCGGCCAGCAGGGCGTTGCGCAGCTCGCCCGAGTCCACCAGTTCCGGATCGAGCAACCCGGTGACGAGCCGACCGCGGTCCAGGGTCAGCCGGGCCGGCGCCGGAGGGATCGGCCGCGGCGCCATCCCGCCGCCGTCCGACGCTGCCCTCTCGCCGCCGTCCGGCGTGGCCCTCCGGCCACCGTCCGGCGCCGTCCTCGCACCGTCGGGTGGGGCGCCTCCATCGGCCGGCTGGGCGGATCCGGGCAAGCTGCTCACCGGGTCGAGGTGGTAGGCCTCCAGGCCCTGCTGATGCTGGTCAAGATTCGCCTCCTCGGATCGCGACACGCGCAGGCCAACGGTCTTTTGCACAACGGCCGCGATCAGCCAGGTGAGCACGAACGAGAACGCCACCACGACGACCACCGCGAACAGCTGGGCGCCGAGCAGCCCGACACCGCCGCCGAAGAACAGGCCATCGCGCCCGAGCCCGTTGATCGAGCGCTGCCCGAACAGGCCGAGCAGCAGCGAACCGAGCATGCCGCCGACAAAGTGGACGGCGAGCACGTCGAGGGCGTCGTCCAGCCGGAGCAGGTACTTCAGCCGCAGCGCGGTCTGACAGACGAGGCCGGCGAGGGCGCCGATGGCCACGGCGGAGAGCGTGCTCACGAACCCGGCGCAGGGCGTGATCGTGGCGAGCCCGGCCACCGCGCCGGAGACCGCGCCCACCACGGTGGCGTGCCCGTCCCGGATGCGTTCCAGCAGCAGCCAGAGCAGCATGCCGGCCGCGGCCGCCACATGGGTGTTGATCAGGGCCTGGGCCGCCACGCCGTCGGCCCGCAGCCCGTCGCCGCCGTTGAACCCGAACCAGCCGAACCACAGGATGCCGGCGCCCAGCACGGTCAGCGGGATCGAGTTCGGCAGCGAACCGGTCCTCGGCCAGTTCACCCGCCGGCCCACGACGAGCAGCACCCCCAGCACGGCCGCCCCGGCGGAGGCGTGGACGACGAGCCCGCCGGCCCAGTCCTGGGCCCCGAGCGAGGCGAGCCAGCCGTCGGGGTGCCACAGCCAGTGGGCCACCGGAGCATAGACAATGATCGACCAGATGGCCAGGAAGGTCGCCCACCCGGCGAACCGCAACCGGCCCGCGGTGGCCCCGGTGACCAGCGCGGGGGTGATCACGGCGAACATCATCTGGTACGCCACGAAGGCCAGGGTCGGGATCGTGACGCTGCCCGCCACGGCCTTGAAGGCCGGGGCCGGCGGCGGGCCGAGCTCGAGCAACCCGAACAGCTCCAGGTCGCCGAGTAGGCCGCCCCACGCGTCATCGCCGAACGCGATCGTGTAGCCGAGCAGGATCCAGGCGAGGCTCACCACCCCGAGCGCGATCACGTTCTGCTGCAACATGACCAGCGCGTTGCGGCGACGGACCATGCCGCCGTAGAAGGCCGCCAGCCCTGGCGTCATGAACAGCACCAGCGCCGCGCAGGCCAGGACCCAGGCGGTGTCCCCGGCGTTGACCTCGTTCTGCGTCACCATGCCTATCCCTTCTGGGCCCATCCCTTCTGGGCCTACCCCTTCTCGGCCTGTCCTCTCGTGGCTTTCCCTACTCGCTCTTTCCGGCGGCGGGCCGCAGCGCCGCGAGCAGCCCGTCGGAGTGCCGTTCGTGCTGCGGGATCGGGGCGAGGGTCCGCTTCGGCAGAAGGAACAGCCAGGTGGCGATGACGAACGGCGCGGTCAGGGTCGGCGCGCCCAGCGGCGCGAGCACCGTGGTCAACGCGGCCTGGACCACGACCGTGAAGACGACGCCGACCAGGGCGTACGCCGCCGTGGACCCGCTCGGGCGGGCGAGCACGGCGCCCAGCGCGATCGCGGTGAGCACGGCGTTGAAGCCCCACAGGCCCTGACTCACCGCGTCGGCCCCGGTCCCGAACGCGATGGCCAGCAGAGTGCCGCCGACCGCCCCAACCACGGCGAACGCGGCCGACCAGCGGGAATTGACGAGCAGGCCCACCAGGATGATGAGCCCGCCGAGCCAGCTATCCACCAGGAACACCTGGGACACGCCCTCCAGGACGTCGGGCACGACCGACCCGCTGAGCCGGGCCGCGGCCGTCTCGGCTCGCGGCAACGCGGGCGGAGCCGAGGTGTCGAGCGTCGACCGGGCGAACTGGTACGACCCCAGGAGCAGGAACCAGGTGGTGAGCACGAACGGGAACGTGAGCGCCGGGACGCCCCACGTGGTGAACACGGTGGTCAGGGCGAGGGTGACCACCGTGGTGACCACCGCCCCGAGCACGAGGAGCAGCCACATGAGGGGCCGGTTCGCCAGGAAGGTAGTGACGCCGGCCCCGGTCAGCAGCGGGCTGAACCCGAACAGCCCGGAGCGCAGCGACGGCGCGTGCGCGCGGAGCAGGATCGCGGTCGCCGTCCCCACGGCCACGGCGATCAGGACGCCCGCGATCACCCGCGGGTGTCCACTATGGATCGAGCCGACGGCGATGCCGATGAGGATCAGCAGGCCGGTGAGTGGATTGTTCTGCAGCATCACCTGCGACGCGCCGCGCAGGCACGCGTCGACGAACTCGACGCCGCGGTTCCGCTGCGCCAGGTGACGCCACCGGTTGCCGTCGCCCACGTCAACCTCCGCCTCAGCGCCAGCGGAACATCGGCGGGGTGGCCCGCCCCACGGCCGCCTGGCGTGCCTGCGCGCAGAACTGTCGGACCACGGCCCGTACGGGCTCGGTCTCCATCCCGAGCACCCGGAAGATCAGGCCCGCCTGGTTCGGCAGGCGGTTGGCCCCGGCGGCCAGCGGCGTGGTCGAGTCCCAGGTCGACGGTGTCTGCTCGAGCACTCGCTCGGCCTTGTCGGGCGCGGTCAGCAGCAGGACGGTGGCGAAGACGTGGAAACGGTCCATCACCCCCGGACGATCCACCGCGAAGCGATCCGGCTCGATGACGAACTTCTCGACGAAGAGGTCGGGGCCGGCGGGGCGGGCGCCCGTCACCGTCGAGGAGAACAGTTGATACTGAAAGATCTCTCCGTCGCGATGGTACTTGCGCCCGGGCAGTTGGATCTCGGCGTACAGGGCGGTCGCGGACTCCGGCAGGGTGATGCGGGTGTGCGTGATGAACCGGCTGTTCCGGTAGGGAATGATCGGTTCCGGCAGGTACTCCAGGTAGGCGTCGTCAGCCAGCACGATGTCCTGGATCTGGGCCGCGTAGTTCGCGTCCATCTCCTGGATCTTCGTGGCCGACTGGGTGGTGACGTGAGCCCGCGCGCCCGCCTCCAGAGCCAGGTCGATCCGTAACCGGTCGCCCTGCAGCACGCCGCCCGAGGTGGTGAGGACGAAGACGCACGCCATCTCGGGCATGGCCTCGTCCCAGTACAGCGCTCGCTGGACCAGCAGCGGGGCCTGCCGGTACAGGTCGGCGAGCACGGTCCGGTCACCGCGGTGGGCGAACCGGAGCCGCAGCTGGCCGACCTTGCCGGGCGCCGCGCTGGGCATCTGGGCCGGCTCGTCGTGGTACGGCGCCAGCTCCGGCGCGCGGGCCAGCTCGGCCATTCGGGAATCCAGCGCCGTCAACCGGGAGTCCAGCGCCGCCACACCGGAATCCCGCTCGGCCGTACGGGAGTCCACTGAGGTCACGCCGGCACTTCCAGGTCGAACAGGGCGTTACGGCGTACCAGGGCGATCAGCTCGTCGATCCCCTCGCCGGTCTTGCAGTTGGTGAACACGAACGGTTTGCCGTCGCGCATCATCGCGGCGTCGTGAGCCATGACGTCCAGGTCGGCGCCCACGTACGGAGCCAGATCGATCTTGTTGATGACCAGGATGTCGGACTGGGAGATGCCGGGGCCGTTCTTGCGGGGAATCTTGTCGCCCGCGGCCACATCGATGACGTAGATGAAGAAGTCCACCAGGGCCGGGCTGAACGTGAGCGTGAGGTTGTCGCCGCCGCTCTCGATGAGCACCAGGTCGCTGTCCGGGAACCGGGCCTCCATGTCCTCGACGGCTGCGAGGTTCATGCTCGGGTCCTCGCGCACGGCCGTGTGCGGGCAGGCCCCGGTCTCCACCCCGAGAATCCGCTCCTCCATCAACACGCCGGTCAGGGCGCGACGCACGTGCTTGGCATCCTCGGTCGTCACCACGTCGTTGGTGATGACCAGGATCCGCAGCCCCTGCTCGACCAGGCGAGGCACGATCGCCTCGATGATGGCGGTCTTTCCGCTGCCGACCGGCCCGCCGATGCCGATACGGCTGGCTGTCTTCATCTCGTCCTCCCTGAGCTGCCGACCCGACCTCGCATCAGTTCATGAACATTCGTACGTGGGCGTCGCGGTGGGCCGCGGCCAGGACGTCGACCACCGGGGCGAAGACGCGCATGTCCTCCAGTCCCGCCGCGGCTACCTCGCGGTAGTCGTCGGCCGCCGTGGCGTTGACCGCGAAGAGGATCTCCTGTGCGTCGAGGTGGTCCACCCGCATGAGCCGCAGCGCCGCGCTCAGGACCACCATGGCGGTGCCGTACTGGTGGACCGCGAAGGCGTCCTGTTCGGACAGATCGAGAGCGGCGAACAGCGCCCCGAGCGCCACCGGATAGGTCACCGGGACGGGATCGTCCACACCGGCCTGGACTCGCTTGTCGAGCATCGAGTCACCGACGATCCGGCTCGCCGCCTCCGCCAGTTTCCGCCCCATCCGTACGGTCATGGCGCGTGCCTCTTCGTTGAGCTTGCGGAGCAGGACCGCCTCGTCCGCCCGCCGGATCCGGTCGACGTCGCCGGCCACGGCCGCCCGGTGGCCGGCGAGCACCGCGATAGCGTCCGAGGTGGCCGCCTGCCGGGTGACCGTGCGCACGTACGCGGCCAGCGTCGCCCGGTCGTGGACGACCCCGGTCTGCACGGCCATCTCCAGACCATTGGAGAACGTAAACGAGCCGACCGGGAAGACCGAGTCGCCGAACTGCAGCAGCCGCACGACCGAATCCAGTGCTCGCTCCCCGGTCGAGATGGCGTCCACGTCCGCCCCTCCGCCCCGGATCAGCCGCTCGTCGGCGCGTGGCTGTGTCCGGCGTCGGCGCCGCCGAACAGCCGTCGCGACTCGTGCGGGGCGAGGTAGGCGATGACCTCGGTCCCGGGCACGAACTCGTAGGTGATGCCGACGAAGTCATGGGTGCGCATCACCGAGTCCATCACCCGCCGGTCGACCGTCACGGGAACGTACATCGACGTTCCCTTCACCACCGCCGGCCAGTGCTGGTTGCCGATCGCGTGCCCGAGCTCGACCGCCGTACGGACCACCGCGTCGACCGGCGCACCGTTCAGCCCGGACAGGTCGACCACCATCACCTCGCCCAGCTCGATGCGGACCACGATCGCGCTGGCCGTCTCCTCGTCCCACGCGAGGATGTCGCCGTCGCGCAGCCGGGTGCCCCGGCCGAGCGCGATGGCCACCTCGGTGCCGTCCCGAGTGTGCGTACGCAGCCGCTGCTTCTGGGCCGCCCACTGGTCAAGCACCAGCTCATCGACCTTCGCCGTCTCCAAACGGGTGGCCCAGTCGGCGTCGTACGCGTTACCCACCACCGCCTGCACGATCATGCGCCCGCCTCCGGTCGTCGCTCGCTGAAGAGGTCGTCCCTAGCTGAAGAAGTAGAGCTGACTCATGGGCAGGGTCGCGGCGGGCGGAACCGTCGCGTGGACTCCGTCCACCTTGACCGCGAAGGTCTCCGGATCAACCTCGATATGCGGAAGTACGTCGTTGCGCACCATGTCCCTTTTGGTGAGCCCGCGGGTGCCGTAGACCGGGACGATCTGACGCTGCAGGCCGAGCTTCTCGCCGATGCCCGCCTCGTACCCGGCCCGGGACACGAACGTCACGCAGCTCTGGGCGAGCGCGGTGCCGTGCGCCCCGTACATAGGTCGGTAGTAGACCGGCTGCGGCGTGGGCAGGGACGCGTTCGGATCGCCCATGATGGACCACGCGATCATGCCGCTCTTGATGACCATCTTCGGCTTGACCCCGAAGAAGGCCGGCTCCCACAGCACCAGGTCGGCCAGCTTGCCCGGGCTGACGGAGCCGACGACGTGCGAGATGCCCTGGGTGATGGCCGGATTGATGGTCATCTTGGCCACGTATCGCAGCACCCGGAAGTTGTCGTTGTCGGGCGAGTCCTCCGGCAGCTTGCCCCGGGCCGCTTTCATGGCCGCTGCGACCTGGATGGTCCGCAACCAGGTCTCGCCGACCCGTCCCATGGCCTGCGAGTCGCTGGACATCATGGAGATGACCCCCATGTCCAGCAGGACATCCTCGGCCGCGATGGTCTCCGGCCGGACGCGGCTCTCCACAAAGGACACGTCGGAGGGAACGCTCGGGTTGAAGTTGTGGCAGACCATGATCATGTCGTAGAGCTCGGCCTGGCTGTTGATGCCGTACGGGTTGGTCGGCGTGGTCGAGCTTGGTAGGACGTTGATCAGGCCGGCCACCTTGATGATGTCCGGCGCGTGCCCACCCCCGGCGCCCTCGGTGTGGAACGTGTGGATCGTGCGGCCCTCGAACGCCGCGATGCTGTCCTCCACGTAGCCGCTCTCGTTGAGCGTGTCGGTGTGGATGCTCACCTGCACGTCGTACGCGTCGGCCACGTCGAGCACGGTGCGGATCGCGGCGGGCGTCGTCCCCCAGTCCTCGTGCACCTTGAAGCTGGCCATGCCCGCGAGGATCTGCTCCTCCAGCGGGGCCCGGCCCGAGCAGTTGCCCTTGCCCAGGAACCCGATGTTGATGGGGATCGACTCGAAGGCCCGCATCATGGCGTGCAGGTTCCAGGGACCCGGGGTGATGGTGACGCCGTTGGAGCTGTCGCTCGGGCCGGTGCCACCGCCCCACAGGGTGGTGACGCCGTTGCTGAGCGCTGCGTACGCCTGTTGCGGTGCGACGAGGTGGACGTGCGTGTCGATGCCGCCCGCGGTCAGGATGAGGTGCTCGCCGGAGATCGCGTCGGTGGCGGCCCCGGTCACCAGGCCGGGGGTGACGCCGTCCATGATGTTCGGGTTGCCGGCCTTGCCGATGCCGACGATCTTCCCGTCCTTGATGCCCACGTCCGCCTTGACGACGCCGAGCAGCGCGTCGACGACGGTCACGTTGGTGATGACCAGGTCCAGGACACCCCCGGCGCTGGTGAGCTCGTTGTTGGCACCCATGCCGTCGCGGAGCGTCTTGCCTCCGCCGTACATGACCTCGTCACCGAGGACGCGCAGGTCCTTTTCTATCTCGATGTAAAGATCGGTATCCGCCAGTCGGATCTTGTCGCCCACCGTGGGGCCGTACATTCCGACGTACTCTTGCCGAGAGATGAAGCTCATTGCCGTCGTGCTCCTCGCCGGAGGGTCCGGAACGTCAACTGTCCTCGGACCGGCCGCTGGTGGACTTGAAACCGCGGGCCCGGGCGCGCCGGGTGGCTTCCGGTCGCTCCGGCTGGTACCCGGGGGTCGGGCCGGTGCCGGCCCAGCCGTTCACGAGCCCGTTGAAGCCGTAGACCCGCTGCCGGCCGCCGTACGGCACGAGCTGAACCGTCTTACGATCGCCCGGCTCGAACCGGATCGATGTGGTCGCCGGGATGTCCAGCCGGTGGCCGAAGGCCGCGTCCCGGTCGAACTCGAGCATCCGATTGGCCTCGTAGAAGTGGAAGTGCGAACCCACCTGGATCGGACGGTCGCCGGTGTTGTGGACCTCGATCTGAATCGTCGGCCGCCCCGCGTTCAGCTCCACCGGCTCGGCCCCCAGCACGTATCCGCCGATCGGATGAAGGTGCTTGTGCGTAGGTCCCGGGTGGTCCTTGGTCATCTGTCTCCTCCCAACGGGTTGGGGTCCGCAGGATCGGTTCCCCGCACGAATCGGGTCACCACACCGGCTACTGGATCGGCGTATGGATGGTCACCAGTCGACTTCCGTCGGTGAACACCGCCTCGACCTGGATCATCGGCAGCAGATCGGCGACGCCGTCCATCACGTCGTCCCGCGTCAGGACGTGCGCGGCGTCGTGCATCACCTGCTCAACCGTCTTGCCCTCGCGGGCGCCCTCCAACGCGGCCGCAGCGATGACGGCCGCCGCTTCCGGATGGTTGAGCTTGATCCCCCGGCTCCGACGCGCGTTCGCGATCTGAGCCATCGTCAGGATGATCAGCTTGTCGAATTCCTTCGGGGTCAGGTGCATAGAGTTCAGCCTCCCAGACATGGGCGCTCATGGATGCCCGACGCGACGCGGACCGCGGCACAGCGGGAATTCATGAGACCGGGAGTGGTTCGTTGTGGACGTTATGGCGGCGCACGCGGCGGGCGAGGGTGTTCCGGGAAACTCCGTCCTTGGATAACCCGTTGGGGTGGGGACCCATTGCGACCCGGGTTTCACCGGATGTCACCGTCGGCCGCACGCCCGGCATCAGGCCGGCCGCACGCTCGGCATCAGGCCTGCTGCTCGGCGCCGGCCGCGTACTCGTCGTCGGACCGGATGCTCGGCGCGGTATCGTCACCGGCATGGCGATCGAGGGAGAGTACGAGCCCAGCCCGACCGAGTGGGTTCGTCAGCACGTTGAGAAGATCACCCAGAGCGGAACCACCGCCGTCGCCACCATCCAGGGCCGCCCCGTGGTGTTGATGACCATGCGCGGTGCCCGCAGCGGAAAGGTGCGCAAGGTTCCAGTCATGCGGGTCGAACACGACGGGTCGTACGCGGTCGTGGCCTCCAAGGGCGGGGCCCCGAAGCACCCGTTGTGGTACTACAACCTCAAGGCCAACCCCACGGTCGAGCTGCAGGACGGTACCGAGGTCCACACGTACGTGGCCCGGGAGGTGGAGGGCGCCGAGCGGGACCTGTGGTGGGAACGCGCCGTCGCCGCCTATCCCGACTACGCCGACTACCAGACGAAGACCACCCGGCGAATCCCCGTCTTCGTGCTGGAGCGCATCGACTGATCCCGATTCCTCGCCACTAGTCTGCCTGCCCGTGGGCTGGCTTGTCCGCCCGGTTCGGCTGCCCACGGGCCGGCGACTCGTGGTCTGGCTCAGGCCGTTGCCTGGGCGCGCATGGCGACCACGTACGGGTCGGAGCACGGCTGCGCCGGATCGGCGTCGAAGACCACGATCACCTCATCGGTGTCGACGAGTCGGGCCCGCAGCTCGCGCCAGGCCCACAGGTTCGGGTGCGGCTGGCTCGTGTCCGCCTCGGCCGGCGCGAGCAGGCCGATCGCGCGGTCCAGGTCGGCCGGGGTCAACCGGTACGAACCTGATCCCTGGCGATACCCGCAGACCGTGGCCAGGATGGCCGCCGGAAGCCGGTGCGGCGGCGTACTGATCCGCGCGAACTCCACCCCGTCGCCGACCCGCCGGCCCACCCCGAACGTGGCCGGTGGTTGGTACCCGGGGATCGCCGCCTCGAACCGCTCCCGCGCCGCCGCGATCTCCTCCGGCGTGACCCACCGCTCCGCTTCACTCACGTGATCGACCCTCCTTGATTCCGGCCAGGAAGGCTACGCGACGACGGTCGTTGATGGCTACCCGGCGATGGCCCGGACGGATACCGCCAGTGGCCCGGCCGGCTACCGGCAGTGGCCCGGCGGGAGCGGACCGTGTGGGTGGCCGCCATCCTCGGAGGCCACCACCCCGACGCCATCGCCACCGCCCGCAGCCTCATTCGGACCCTGCGCGTCCTCGGCGACCAGCGGCAGCCGACGAACCTGAAGCCAAGTTCGCCCCAGACGACGGAACGAATGAGTCCTGACCAGGCATGAGGGCGCCCGGTCCTCACGACTCTGTCCCGAGCGATGTCGCTGTTTCGCTCTGAAATTCTCAACTCGTTGCCCTGCCCGGCCGACACCCCACGGTGATCCCCAGTCCCCGACCGCCGGCGTCCCGAGGCTCCCGCCCGCTGCGTGACGGGCACCTGACCGCTCTAGCCTCGGCAGACGTCGAGCAAGCGCCACCTCTTTTGTCTACTGTAGAGTTTTCGCTAGCTGCCTGCGTTCGAACGGCGCGTGCGCGGTGCGGCGTGCCGGTTCGTACATTTGTCGGTGGGGTGGGGTAGACTGTGGTGTATGAGGATCACGGGGCGGGCTCGCCGACGCGGGTCTTCGGTGCAGCACCCGGAGGTGCGGCCGGAGGTGGCGGCGTTGGCGGGTCT
>Ga0310826_100139_pt1 | contig 113846 bp, 96 predicted proteins | sample WT_ome_FD_201306 | JGI IMG/M metagenome (GOLD analysis project Ga0310826, IMG submission 201306) | Sorghum-adapted microbial communities enriched on wild type (WT) sorghum from Joint BioEnergy Institute, Emeryville, California, United... ... | reverse complement strand
GGATCCCGGCGACGGCGATCGCCGTGAGCGGGGTCTCGGACGCGGGCTTGAGGATCGCGGTGCAGCCGGCCGCGAGCGCCGGCCCGATCTTGCGGGTGGCCATCGCGGCCGGGAAGTTCCACGGCGTGACGAGCACGCACACGCCGACCGGCTCGTGCGAGACGAGCACACGGTTGGTCCCGGCCGGGTTGGTGAACAGCTCGCCGCGGAGCCGGACCGCCTCCTCGGCGTACCAGCGGAAGAACTCGGCGGCGTAGTCCACCTCCGCGAGCGCGTCGGCCCGGGCCTTGCCGTTCTCGAGCGAGACGAGGGCGGCGAGCTCCTCGCGGCGCTCGCGCATCGCGGCGAACGCGCGCAGGAGCACGTCGGAGCGCTCGCGGGCGGGGGTGGCCGCCCAGGCGTCCGCGGCCGCGACGGCGCGCGCGACCGCGGCGTCCGCGGCGCGCTCGTCGTCGTCCCGCAGGCGGGCGATCGCGTCGCCGGTCGCCGGGTCGCGGACGTCGAACCCGGGCCCGTCGGCGGCCGCGGCGTACGCGGACCAGGTCGCCGGGTCCACGGCGTACGGCGAGCCCGCCGGCGCGAGCGTGATGGTGCCGACGACGCGGTCGCCGTCGACGGCGACGAGCACCGTCGCCTCCCGCGCCCGCCGCGCGGCGTCGCGCAGCTCGCCCACGTACCAGTCGTCCGGGTCCACGAGCGCGTCGGTGAGGTAGGCCTGCGCGGTCAGCTCGCCGACCCGCTCGAGGTCGTCCGGCTCGGCGACGCGCACGGTGACCGTCATGCCCGGCCCTCCCCGGCGTCGGCGGGGGCGTCGTCGGGGGCGTCGGCGGCTCCGGCGTCGTCCGCGTCGTCGGCGCCCGCGCCGTCCGGCCCGTCGAGCGCGGCGGGCCCGCCCGCGAGCAGCGCCACGAACTGCGCCTCGTCGAGGATCCGCAGGCCGAGCTCGCGCGCCTTGGCCTCCTTCGAGCCCGCGTTCTCCCCCACGACGACGAAGTCCGTCTTCTTCGACACGCTGCCGGCCGCCTTGCCGCCGCGCGCGACGATCGCCTCCTTGGCACCGTCGCGGGAGAAGCCCTCGAGCGAGCCCGTGACGACGACGGTCAGCCCCTCGAGCGTGCGCGGCACCGAGTCGTCGGGCTCGTCGCGCATGACCACGCCCGCCGCGGCCCAGCGGTCGAGGATCTCGCGGTGCCAGTCCTCGGCGTACCAGTCGAGCAGCGACTCGGCGATGACCGGCCCGACGCCCTCGACCTCGGACAGCGTCGCGACCGCGGCCGCGCGGTCACCGTCGAGCACCTCGCGCAGCGCGGCCATGGAGCCGAACCGCTGCGCGAGGGCGCGCGCCGCCGTCGGGCCCACGTTGCGGATGCTCAGCGCCACGAGGACGCGCCAGAACGGCTTGGTCTTGGCCGCGTCGAGCTGGTCGAGGAGCGTCAGGGCCGCGGCCGACGGCGCCCACGGCTCGAGCGTGCGGCCCTCCGCGGCGGCCCGCTCGCGCTCCGCCCTGCTGTGGCTGACCGCGCGCCGGAACGGGGCCCGACGGCGCACCACGCCGTCGTCGTCGACGCGCGGCTCCCCCGTCTCGGGGTCGCGCACGACCACCTCGACCGCCATGAGGCGGCGCAGGCTCTCGGCGCGCACCCGCTCGCGCACCTCCTCCGGCGCGTCGAGCGGGTAGCCGACGAGGTCGAACAGGTACGCGTCGCTCGGCACGGGCGGCGTCTCGGGCACCTCCGGCTGCGTCAGCGCGGCCGCGGTCACCTCGCCGAGCGCCTCGATGTCCAGCGCCCCGCGCGAGCCGATGTGCTCGACCCGCCCGCGGACCTGGGCCGGGCACGTGCGGGCGTTCGGGCAGCGCAGGTCCACCTCGCCCTCGCGCATCGCGCGCAGCGGCGTGCCGCACGCGGGGCACTCCGCCGGCATGACGAACTCGCGGCGCGGCCAGTCGTCGTCCTCGGCGCGCGGGGCCGGCCCGACGATCTCGGGGATGACGTCGCCGGCCTTGCGCAGCACGACCATGTCGCCGATCCGCACGCCTTTGGCGCGGACGACGTCCTGGTTGTGCAGCGTCGCCATCGACACGGTCGAGCCGGCCACGCGCACGGGCTCCATCACCGCGAACGGCGTGACCCGGCCGGTGCGGCCGACGTTGACCTCGATCGACAGCAGCCGGGTGTTGACCTCCTCCGGCGGGTACTTGAAGGCGATGGCCCAGCGCGGCGCGCGGCTCGTGGCGCCGAGCCGACGCTGCAGCGCGACCTCGTCGACCTTGACGACGACGCCGTCGATCTCGTGCTCGAGGTCGTGCCGGCGGGCGGCGTACTCGTCGATCATCGCGCGGATGCCGTCGAGGTCGTCGACGACCCGGTAGTGCGCCGACACGGGCAGGCCCCACGACGCGAGCAGCGCGTACGTCTCGGACTGCCGCGCGGTCGCGGTCTCGTGGCCCTCCCACACCAGGCCGCCGATGCCGTGGCAGATGAGCCGCAGGGGGCGCGAGGCGGTGACCCGCGGGTCCTTCTGCCGCAGCGACCCCGCGGCGGAGTTGCGGGGGTTGGCGAACGGCGCCTCGCCGGCCGCGACCCGCGCAGCGTTGAGCGCCTCGAAGTCGGCGACCGGGAAGTAGACCTCGCCGCGCACCTCGATGCGCTCGGGCACGTCGTCGCCGGTGAGTCGGTGCGGCACCCCGGCGATGGTGCGCACGTTCGCCGTCACGTCCTCGCCGGTCCGGCCGTCGCCGCGGGTCGCGGCGCGCACGAGGCGCCCGCGCTCGTACAGCAGCGCCACCGCGAGCCCGTCGATCTTCAGCTCGCACAGGTAGTGCAGGCCGGCGCCGGCCCCGTCGAGGTCGCGCCGCACGCGCTCCGCCCAGGCGGCCACCTCGTCCACCGAGAAGGCGTTGTCCAGGCTGAGCATCCGCTCGACGTGGTCGACGGCGGCGAAGTCCGTCGAGAACGTCCCGCCGACCACCTGCGTCGGCGAGTCGGGCGTGCGCAGCCCGTACTCCTCGTACGCCGCCTCGAGCGCCTCCAGCCGGCGCATCAGCGCGTCGTACTCCGCGTCGCTGATCGTGGGCGCGTCGCGCACGTAGTAGGCGAACTGGTGGTCGCGGATCTCCTCCGCGAGGGCGGTCCAGCGCTGGCGCGCGGTGGCCTCGTCGAGGCCGACGTCGTCGGGGTGCAGGCCGTCGCTCACCGGCCCATCATCGCGCGAGCCGGGGACAGCCGCGGCCCGGGGTCCGGCCCGGTCAGCCCGCCGCGCCGACGGCGGTGGCCCGGTGCGCGGCCCGGACCGTCGCGTGCGCGAGGACCCGCGTGCCGGCGTACAGCACGAGGGACTGGCCCGCGGCGACGCCCCGCAGCGGCTCGTCGAGCTCGACCACCACGCCCCCGTCGGCGGTCGCCCACGCGCGGCCGGGCAGCGCCGCCCCGTGCGCGCGCACCTGGGCGGCGCAGCGCACGGGCTCGCCGGGCGCGGGCCCGAACCACACGGCGTCGGACGCGGCGACGCGCCGGACGTCGAGCGCCTCCGCCGGGCCGACGACCACCGTGTTCGTCGCGGGCACGACGTCGAGCACGTAGCGGGGCCGGCCGTCGGGCGCGGGCCGGCCCAGCCGCAGGCCCCGGCGCTGCCCGACCGTGAAGCGGTACGCGCCGTCGTGGTGCCCGACGACGTCCCCCGCCTCGTCGCGGATCTCGCCCGGCCGCTCGCCCAGGCGACGGCGCAGGAAGCCCGCCGTGTCGCCGTCGGCCACGAAGCAGATGTCGTACGAGTCGGGCTTGGCGGACAGGCCCAGGCCGCGGGCCGCCGCCTCGGCCCGGACGTCCTGCTTCGAGGCGACCTCGCCGAGCGGGAAGATCGCGCGGCGCAGCCGGTCCGGCCCCGCGACCGCGAGGACGTACGACTGGTCCTTGGCGAGGTCCCGCGCCCGGTGGAGCTCGGGGGCGCCGTCGGGCCCGGGGACGAGCCGCGCGTAGTGGCCGGTGCAGACGGCGTCGAAGCCGAGCGCGACCGCGCGCTCGAGGAGCGTCGCGAACTTCACGTGCTCGTTGCACCGCACGCACGGGTTGGGCGTCCGGCCGGCGGCGTACTCGGCGAGGAAGTCGGCGACGACGGTCTCCTCGAAGCGATCGGCGAGGTCCCACACGTAGAACGGGATGCCGAGGACGTCGGCGGCACGCCGCGCGTCGGAGGCGTCCTCGATCGAGCAGCAGCCGCGCGAGCCCGTGCGGAACGGGTCGCGGTTGCGCGAGAGCGCCATGTGCACGCCGACGACGTCGTGCCCCGCGTCGACGGCCCGGGCGGCCGCGACGGCGGAGTCGACGCCTCCGGAGAGGGCGGCCAGCACGCGCACCCGTCCAGGGTACGTGCGGGCCCGCCGACGACCGTCGGCGGGCGACCGTCAGGAGGCGCGCGGGGCCGCGGCGGGACCGCCGGCCGGGTACACGGGGCCGGCGCTCGGGTAGACCGGGGGCGGGCCGCCGACGAAGCAGCGGCACGGGCCGTCGAGGTGGCGGAAGCGGGTGGCGGGCCGCGCGGCGCACGGGACGCCGACCGGCTCGGCGGGCGCGCGGCCGACCGCGAGGACGCCCAGCGCCTCCCAGTCCACGTCGACCTGCCTCATGCCCCTCCCATCGTCCCGCGGCCGCCCGTGTGAGCGATCACACGGGGTGATCCCGCCAACGATGCGGGCCGGCGCGCCGCCCCGCGCGCAGGCGCGCCGGTGGGCCCGGCGACCGGCGGCGGATTCACCCGGTCGGAGCAGTGCGTCTCGCCGTCAGCGGACGGCCGACGCCGCGCGCGCCCGCGCCACGACGTCCCCGATCACCGCCAGCAGGGCGTCGACGTCGGCGTCCGTCGAGGTCCAGCCGAGGGTGAGCCGCAGGGCCCCCCGGGCCTCGGCGTCGGGCACGCCCATCGCGGACAGCACGTGGGACGGCTGCTGCACGCCCGCGCGGCAGGCCGACCCCGCCGAGGCGGCGATCCCGTGCCGGTCCAGGAGGAAGAGCAGCGCCTCGCTGTCGCACCCGGGGATCGTCACGTGCGCGTTCGCGGGCAGCCGCGCCGGGGCGTCCGCGCCGCCCGGCGGCCAGGCGCCGCGCACGACGGCGTCCGGCACCGCCGCGAGCACGCCCGCGACGAGCCGGTCGCGCAGCACGGCGAGGCGGGCGGTGGTCCCCCCGAGGTCGGCCGTCGCGGCGTCGAGGGCGGCGGCGAACGCCGCGGCGAGCGCGGCCGGCACCGTGCCCGACCGCACTCCCCGCTCCTGGCCGCCGCCGTGCAGCACGGGCGCCACGGCCACGTCCCTGCGCAGCAGCAGCGCGCCCACCCCGACGGGCCCGCCCACCTTGTGCGCGGACACCGTCAGCGCGTCCAGCCCCGAGGCGGCGAGGTCGACCGGGACCTGGCCCACCGCCTGCACCGCGTCCGCGTGCACCGGCACCCCGTGCGCCCGCGCGAGGTGCGCCACCTCGGCGACCGGCTGCACCGTGCCGACCTCGTTGTTCGCCCACATCACGCTGACCAGCGCCGTCTCGTCGCCGTGGGCGGCGAGCTCGGCCTCGAGCGCCGCGGGCTCCACGCGGCCCGCGGCGTCCACGGGCAGCAGGACGAGCTCGGCGCCCGCCCGCTCCGCCAGCCACCGGGCAGGGTCCAGCACGGCGTGGTGCTCGACGGCCGACACCACGACGCGGCGCCGGCGCGGGTCGGCGGCGGTGCGCGCCCAGTAGAGCCCGCACACCGCGAGGTTGTCCGCCTCGGTGCCGCCGCCCGTGAGCACGACCTCCGTCGGGTGCGCGCCGAGCCGGTCGGCCACCAGCTCGCGGGCCTCCTCGACGGTGCGCCGCGCGGCGCGCCCCGGGCCGTGCGTCGACGACGGGTTGCCCACCCGCCCCGCGACCTCGGTGAGCGCGGCGAGCGCCGCCGGGCGCACCGGCGTCGTCGCGGCGTGGTCGAGGTAGACCTCCGCGCCGGGGAGGGGCGCGCCGGGGCTCATGGACGGCGAGTCTACGAACGGGACGTCCGGCGCCCCGGAGCCGATCCCGGACCTGGCACAATCGACTCCCGTGACGACGGCGCCGCTCGCTTTCAGTGGCTCGCGCCTGCACTGGTCCGACCTGCCACGCCACGTGCGCCTGCGGATCGCGGAGCTGGCGGGGGCGGACGTCGTCAGCGAGACGAGCGCCACGAGCGGCTTCTCCCCCGGCTACGCGGCCCTGCTCGGCCTGGGCAACGGCACGCAGGTCTTCGTCAAGGCCGTCTCCCCCGAGCAGAACCCCGACGCCCCGAACCTCGCCCGCCGCGAGATCGCCGTCGCGGCCGTCCTCCCGCCGGAGGTCAACGCCCCCCACCTGTGGTGGCACCACGACGACGGCGAGTGGGTCCTCATCGGCCTGCAGCCCGTCGACGGGCGCGCGCCGGTGCTGCCGTGGCGTCCGGACGAGCTCGCGCGGGCCCTCGGCGCGCTCACCGACCTGGCGCAGGTCGGCACGCCCGCCCCCCGGGAGCTGCCGCCGCTCGCCGAGTCCATGGCGCACCTGGCCGAGGGCTGGGCGCGCCTCGAGGGCGACGGCGCCGCCGTCGACGCCGCGGTCGCCGCCGTCGGGGAGCACGGGCCGTGGCTGCGCGAGCGGCTGGGCGAGCTCGTCGACCTCGCCCGCGCGGGCGTCGACGCGAGCGTCGGCGAGACCCTCGTGCACGGCGACTTCCGCGCGGACAACGTCATGCTCGCCACGGCGCCGGACCCGCGCGTGTGGCTCATCGACTGGCCGCACGCCGCCCGGGACGGCGCCCGCTGGTGGGACCTGCTCGCGACGCTGCCGAGCGTGGCGATGCAGGAGGGCGGCGACCCGGAGCAGCACTTCTGGTCCCACCCGAACGCGCAGGGCGCGGACCGCGACGCCGTGCGGGCCGTCCTCGCCGCGATCACGGGCTTCTTCGTGGAGGCCTCGATCCGGCCCGCCCCGCACGGCCTGCCGAACCTGCGGGCGTTCCAGCTCGCCCAGGGGCGCGCCGCGCTCGACTGGCTGCGCCGGTTCTGACGCCGGTCCCGCGGCCGGTCCCGGCGCCGGCAGTCAGGCCTGCCCGCGCAGCCGCCGGATCTCGGCGGCCGCCTGCGGGAGCACCTCGGCGAGGTCCCCCACGACGCCGAAGTCCGCGAACTCGAAGATCGGCGCGTCCGGGTCGGTGTTCACCGCGACGATCGTGCCCGACGCCTGCATCCCGCCCCGGTGGTGCACCGCGCCCGAGACCCCGGCGCCGACGTAGAGGCGCGGCGAGATCGTCACGCCCGTCTGGCCCACCATGACGTCGTGCGGCTGCCAGCCCTCGTCCGTGACGTCCCGCGTCGCGCCGACGGCGCCGCCGAGCGCGTCCGCGAGGTCCTCGACCGGGGAGAAGTCGCCCTGCGTGCCGCGCCCACCGACGACGACGACGTCCGCCTCCCCGACGTCCGGGCGGTCCGACGCGGGCCGGGCCGTCCGCTCGACGACGCGCACGCGCGGGTCTGCCGGCCGGGCCGGCGCGGCGACGCGCACCTCGGCCGCGCCCGGGGTTTCGGCCGGCGTCGCGCGCACGGCGTTCGAGCGCAGCGTGACGACGGCGCGCCCCACCTGCGCGGCCGAGCGCAGCGTCCACGACGCGGCGAACGCCTGCTGCGTCGTCACGACGCGGCCCTCGCCGTCCCGCTCGACCGCCGAGGCGTCGACCATGAGCGCGGCGCCGGTCGCGTGGGCGAGGCGCGCGGCGACCTCCTTGGCCCCGAAGCCCGAGGCGAGGAGCACGACGTCGGCGCCGGTGGCCTCCGCCAGGCCGGCGAGCGCGGCGGCGACGGACGCGGGCAGGCCGGCCTCCGGCGTCGGGACGGGCACCACGTGCACGACGGCGGCGCCGTGCGCGGCGAGCGGGCCGGCGTCGTCGGGCGGGTCGCCGAGCCACACGGCGTGCACGGGGCCGAGGGCTCGGCCCGCGGTGAGCAGCTCGAGCGCGGACGCCCGGGGGCGCCCGTCGTGGTGCTCGACGACGGCCAGCACGGGTGCGGTGGGGGCGGTCATGCGAGGAGTCCGTTCTCGGCGAGGAAGGCGGCGAGGCGGCGGCCGCCGTCGCCGGTGTCCGTGATCACCACGCCCTCCCGCGGCGGCCGGGGGCTGGCCTCGAGCACGCGCGTCCGCGCGGCGGCGCCGCCGACGGCGGCCGGGTCGAGGCCGAGGTCGGCGAGCGACCACACCGGCACCTGGGCCTTGCGGGCGGCCATGATGCCCGCGAATGCCGGGTAACGGGCCTCGTTCGCCTGGTCCGTGACGCTGACGAGCGCCGGCAGCGGCGCCTCGAGCACCTCGGTGACGTGGTCGAGGTCGCGGCGCACGCGCACGACCCCGTCCGCGACGGACAGCTCGGCCGCGAGCGTGAGCTGCGGCAGGTCGAGGTGGGCCGCGAGCAGCGTGGGCACGACCGACATGAGGCCGTCGAGCGCGGCCATGCCGGTGACGACGAGGTCGACCGGGCCGTCGTCGGCGAGGCGGCGGACCGCCGCGGCGAGCACGGCCGCCGTCGCGAAGGCGTCGGAGCCGGCGAGCGCGTCGTCGGTGACCCGCACGGCGCGGTGTGCGCCCATCTGGAGCGCGCGGCGCACGGCGTCCTCGGCGTCGTCGGGGCCCATCGTCAGGGCGATCACCTCGCCGCCGGCCGCCTCGACGAGCCGCAGGGCGGCCTCGACCGCGTTCTCGTCGAGCTCGTTGAGCGTGCCGTCGACGCCCTCCCGGTCCACGCGGCCGTCGTCGGTGAAGCGACGGTCGGCCTGCAGGTCGGGCACGTGCTTGACGCACACGACGATCTTCATGCGCTGGGCTCCCGCGGGTCGGTGGACGGCCGTCGGAAGGCTACCCCCGCCCGGCAGGGGTGGCGACGCGGCCCCGGCGGTGGCCGGGCGGGCGCCCGGCCGCGCCCCGGCCCGCGCCGTGCGGGACGGCGCCGCGGATGCGTCAGACTTGATCCTCATGACGTCCGCACGCCCCGAGCCGCCCGCGTGGCCGCGCCTCGGCGTGCACCTCGCCGGGGACGGGGTCGACGTCGCCGTGCTCGCCTCGCACGCCGACGCCGTCGAGCTGTGCCTGCTCGACCCGGACCCGGGCGCCCCCGACGGCTGGGCGGAGCGCCGCGTCCCGCTCGACGGCCCGCGCCACGGCGTGTGGAGCGCCCACGTGCCGGGCGTGCGCGCCGGCCAGCGCTACGGGTTCCGCGCCCACGGGCGCTGGGACCCCGACGCCGGGCTGCGCTACAACCCGGCCAAGCTGCTCCTCGACCCGTACGCCCGCGGGATCGACGGCGAGGTGCGCCTCGGGCCCGCGGTGTACGGCCAGCGCGTGGACGACGACCTGCGCACGGTCGGCCGGCCGGAGCGCGACGACGCCGACTCGCGCGCGCACGTCCCGCACGCCGTCGTCGTCGACGACGCCTTCGCCGCCGACCCGGTACCGCGCCCGGCGGTGCCCTGGCCGGACACGGTGGTCTACGAGGCGCACGTGCGCGGCCTCACCATGCGCATGCCGGGCGTGCCGCCGGAGCTGCGCGGCACGTACGCGGGGCTCGCCCACCCGGCCACGGTCGAGCACCTGCGCTCCCTCGGCGTGACCACGGTCGAGCTGCTGCCGATCCACGCGTCCGCGAGCGAGCCGCACCTCGTGCGCCGCGGCCTGACCAACTACTGGGGCTACAACACCCTCGGCTTCTTCGCCCCGCACGCGGCGTACGCGACGGCCGCGGCCCGGGCGGAAGGGCCGGCCGCCGTGCTCGCCGAGGTCAAGGGGATGGTGCGGCTGCTGCACGCGGCGGGCATCGAGGTGCTGCTCGACGTCGTCTACAACCACACGTGCGAGGGCGGCACGGACGGGCCGCACCTGTCCTGGCGTGGCCTCGACCCGACCGTCTACTACGTGCACTCGGGCGTCTCGCCCGCGCAGTTCGTCGACCTCACGGGGTGCGGCAACACGCTCGACTTCCGCCGGCCGCGCGTCGTGCAGATGGCCCTCGACTCGCTGCGGTACTGGGCGACGGAGGTCGGCGTGGACGGCTTCCGGTTCGACCTCGCCGTGACCCTGGGCCGCGACCACGCCGGCTTCACGCCGCAGCACCCGTTCCTCGTCGCGCTGCAGACCGACCCGGTGCTCAGCGGGCTCAAGCTCGTCGCCGAGCCGTGGGACCTCGGGCCGGGGGGCTGGCGCACCGGCGCGTTCCCCGAGCCCCTGGCCGAGTGGAACGACAGGTTCCGCGACGGCGTGCGCACCTTCTGGCTCGCCGACCCGGCCGCGCGGGCGCACGGCCGCGAGGGGCACGGCGTCCGCGAGCTCGCGACGCGCCTGTCCGGCTCCGCCGACGTGTTCGGCCACGGCGACCCGCCGCTGTCCCGCGGCGTCGTCGCGTCCGTCAACTACGTGACGGCGCACGACGGCTTCACGCTCGCCGACCTCGTCACCTACGACCACAAGCACAACGAGGCCAACGGCGAGGGCAACCGCGACGGCTCCGACGCCAACCGCTCGTGGAACCACGGCATCGAGGGCCCGGTGCGCGACCCCGCCGTCGGGCAGGAGATCCTCCCCCTGCGGCGGCGCTCGCAGCGCAACCTGCTCGCCACGCTCGCGCTCGCGGCGGGCACGCCCATGCTCACCGCAGGCGACGAGATCGGCCGCACGCAGCGCGGCAACAACAACGCGTACTGCCAGGACAACGAGATCTCCTGGCTGGACTGGGACCTCGACGAGGCGCGCGCGGACCTGCTCGAGACCGCGCGGTACCTGTTCCGCCTGCGCCGCGAGCTGCCCGCCCTGCGCACGTGGGGCTTCTACACGGGCCGCCCCACCCCCGCGCGCCAGGCGGCCGGCGACGAGCGCCCCGACCTCGCCTGGCACCGCGCGGACGGCACCGCGCTCGACCACGCGGCGTGGCACGACATCGGCGTGCGCAGCCTGCAGATGACGCGCGTCGCCCCCGACGGCTCCGCGGTGCTGCTCCTCGTCAACGGGGCGCTCGACCCCGTCGAGTTCACGCTGGCCGGCGGGCTGCCCCCGGACCGGCCCGACGGCGCGTGGCGCCTCGTGTGGGACAGCGTCGCCGAGCGCCCGGACGCCGTGGGCGCGAACGGCGAGGCGCACGCCGCGCCCGGGAGCACCGTCGTCGTCGAGCCGCTGGCGCTGCGCGTCTACTGCTCCTGAGCACCTCCTGAGCACCTCTTGAGCACGTCCTGGGCACCGCGGCTACCGCTCCCGGTGCCCGGCATCTACGCTGCGGGCGTGTCCGAGGGGGTGCTGCGGGCCGACGCCGTCGTCGTCGGGGCCGGCCTGGCCGGGCTCGTCGCCGCCGCCGAGTTGACCGCGGCGGGGCGGCGGGTCGTCCTCGTCGAGCAGGAGCCGCGCGCGTCGCTGGGCGGCCAGGCGTGGTGGTCGTTCGGCGGGCTGTTCCTCGTCGACTCCCCGGAGCAGCGGCGCCTGCGCGTGCGCGACTCGTACGACCTCGCCCTGGCGGACTGGCTGGGCTCGGCGCAGTTCGACCCGGCGGACCCGCTCGACGCGCACCCGCGCGCGTGGGCGGAGCAGTTCGTCGCGTTCGCCGCGGGCGAGATGCGGGCCTGGCTGCACGGGCTCGGCGTCCGCTGGTTCCCGCTCGTCCAGTGGGCCGAGCGGGGCGGGTACCTCGCCGACGGCGGCGGCAGCCACGGCAACTCCGTACCCCGCTTCCACATCACGTGGGGCACGGGGCCGGCGATCTGCGAGCCGTTCGTCCGCGCGGCCCTCGAGGCCCGCCGCGCGGGCCTGCTGCGCGTGCGGTTCCGCCACCGCGTCACCGACCTGGTGGTGACCGACGGCCGGGTGACCGGCGTCGTCGGGGACGTCCTCGCGGACGACGACGCCCCCCGCGGCGCACCCTCGTCCCGCCGGGCGGTGGGCCGGTTCGAGGTGGCCGCCGACGCCGTCGTCGTCGCCTCGGGCGGGATCGGGGCGAACCACGACCTCGTGCGGGCCTCGTGGCCGGCCGACCACGGCCGCCTGCCGGAGCGGATGCTCTCGGGCGTGCCCGACCACGTCGACGGCGCCGGGATCGCGGCGGCCGCGCGCGCGGGCGGGCACGTCGTGCACGCGGGCCGCATGTGGCACTACCCCGAGGGGATCGCGAACCACTCCCCGGTCTGGAGCCGGCACGGCATCCGGATCCTGCCCGGCCCGAGCTCGCTGTGGCTCGACGCGGACGGCAACCGCCTGCCCGCGCCGCTGTTCCCCGGGTTCGACGCCCTGGGCGCGCTGCGGCACGTCGTCGCGCGCGGCGACGACCACTCCTGGTTCGTGCTCAACCGGGCGATCATGGGCACCGAGTTCGCGCTGTCCGGCTCGGAGCAGAACCCCGACCTCACCGGGCGGGACGTGGTCGGCGTGCTCCGGCGGGCGCTGCCGGGGGCCGTCGCGCCGGTCGAGCGGTTCGCGCGCCTGTCGCCGGAGTTCGTCTGGGCCGACGACGTCGCCGACCTCGCCGCGGGGATGAACGAGCTCACGGGCACCGCGCGCATCGACCCCGCCGCCCTCGAGCGCACGATCCGCGCGCGCGACGCGCAGGTCCGCACCGGCATGGGCAAGGACCCGCAGGTCGTCGCGACGGCGATGGCGCGCCGCTACGTCGTCGACCGGCTCGTGCGCGTCGCGCCGCCGCGGCCGATCCTCGAGCCGGCCGACGGGCCGCTGCTCGCCGTGCGCCTCTCGGTGCTCACCCGCAAGACGCTCGGCGGGCTGCACACCGACCTCGCCGGCCGGGTGCTCCGGCCCGACGGCGCGCCGCTGCCCGGCCTGTGGGCCGCCGGCGAGGCGTCCGGCTTCGGCGGCGGCGGCATGCACGGCCACCGCGCGCTCGAGGGCACGTTCCTCGGCGGCTGCCTGTTCTCCGGGCGGGTCGCCGGGCGGTCGGCGGCCGCCGAGACCGCCTGAGCGGCCCGGCCGCCCGGGACGTCCGCCGGACGGCGGGGACCGCCCGGTCGCTCAGCCGGCGTTCGTGACGAGCCCGGTGTCCGCGAGCGAGACGAGCAGCGGGTGCTTGGGCACGACGCGGACGGTGTAGCCGAACGGCCCCGAGACGTCGAGCCGGACGTCGCCCGCGAAGGCGTGCCGACCGGCCTCGTACCCCTCGGCCCACGCGAGCTCGGCGTGCCGGACTCCCGAGAGCTCGTCCGACTCCGAGACGCGCCCGTAGGTGACCTGGACGGCGACGTCGTCGGGCGCCAGGTCGCCGAGCGAGACGTAGGCGCGCACGTGGAGCACGTCGCCCACCTGCGCGACCTCCCCGATGCCGACCGACTCGACGTGGTCGACGCGGACGCCCGGCCACGCCGTCCGGACGCGGGCCTTCCACGCCGCGAGCTCGCGGGCGCGGGGGTAGCCCGGCCCGTCCAGCGCCCGGCCGCTCTGCGCCGCGGGCGCGTACAGCCGGTGGACGTACTCGGCGACCATGCGGGTGGCCTGGACCTTCGGCCCGAGCGTGGCGAGCGTGTGCCGGATCATCTCGAGCCAGCGGGCGGGCCGGCCGTTCGCGTCCCGGTCGTAGAAGCGGGCGGCGACCTGGTTCTCGATGAGGTCGTACAGGGCGGCGGCCTCGAGGTCGTCGCGGCGGTCGGGGTCCTCGACGCCGTCCGCCGTCGGGATCGCCCAGCCGTTCTCGCCGTCGAACCACTCGTCCCACCAGCCGTCGAGGATCGACAGGTTGAGGGCGCCGTTGAGCGCGGCCTTCATCCCGGAGGTGCCGCTGGCCTCGAGGGGCCGCAGCGGGTTGTTCAGCCAGACGTCGCAGCCGGGCACCAGGGTCTGGGCCATCGCGATGTCGTAGTTCGGCAGGAACACGATCCGGTGGCGCACCTCGGGGTCGTCGGTGAACCGGACGAGCTGCTGGATGAGCCGCTTGCCCTGGTCGTCCGCGGGGTGCGACTTGCCCGCGACGACGATCTGGATGGGCCGCTCCGGGTGGAGCAGGAGCGACGTGAGCCGCTCCGGGTCGCTGAGCATGAGCGTGAGCCGCTTGTACGTCGGCACGCGGCGCGCGAAGCCGATCGTCAGCACGTCGGGGTCGAGGACGTCGTCGACCCAGCCGAGCTCCGCCGCGCTCGCGCCGCGGCGCCGCCACGACTCCCGGACGCGCGCGCGGGCGTCGGCCACGAGCTGGGCGCGCAGGGCCCGGCGCACCTCCCACAGCTCCGCGTCGCTGACGCCGTCGGGCCGCAGCCAGCCGGACCCGTCGGCGAGCTCGGCCGCGCCCAGGCGGCGCTCCGCCAGGTCGGCGAGCTGCGGGTCGGTCCACGTCCGGCCGTGCACGCCGTTGGTGATCGAGGTGATCGGCACCTCGTCCTCGTCGAGCCCCGGCCACAGGCCGGCGAACATCCGGCGGGACACCTGGCCGTGCAGGAGGGAGACGCCGTTGGCGCGGCCGCCGAGCCGCAGGCCCATGACCGCCATGTTGAACAGGGTCGGGTCGCCGCCCTCGTAGTCCTCCGCGCCGAGCGCGAGGACGTCCTCGACGGGGACGCCGGGCAGCCCGTTGTCGCCCTCGAAGTACTGGCGGACGAGGGACGCCTCGAACCTGTCGATGCCGGCGGGCACGGGCGTGTGGGTCGTGAAGACCGTCGCGGCGCGCACCGCCTCGAGCGCCTCGGCGAAGCTCAGGCCCTCCTCGGCGACGAGCTCGCGGATCCGCTCCAGCCCGAGGAACCCGGCGTGGCCCTCGTTGGTGTGGTACACCTCCGGCGCCGGCGCGCCCGTGAGGCGCGACCACACGCGCAGGGCGCGCACGCCGCCGATGCCGAGCAGGAGCTCCTGCTGGAGCCGGTGCTCGCCGCCGCCGCCGTAGAGGCGGTCCGTGACGCGGCGGGCGAGCTCGTCGTTCTCCGGCACGTTCGAGTCGAGCAGCAGGAGCGGGACGCGGCCGACGTCGGCCTTCCACAGGTGCGCGTGCAGCGTCCGCCCGCCCGGCAGGCCGAGGCTCACGCGCGCGGGCGTGCCGTCCTCCTCACGCAGCAGCGTGAGCGGCAGGCCGTCCGGGTCGGACAGCGGGTAGGTCTCCACCTGCCAGCCGTCGCGCGAGAGGCCCTGCGCGAAGTAGCCGGCGCCGTACAGGAGCCCGACGCCGACGATCGGCACGCCGAGGTCCGAGGCGCTCTTGAGGTGGTCGCCGGCGAGGATGCCGAGGCCGCCGGAGTACTGCGGCAGCACCGAGGTGATGCCGAACTCGGGCGAGAAGTACGCGATGGCGCGGGGCAGCGCGGTGGCGTCGCCGCCCGCCTCCGCGACGGCCGTCGTCTGGTACCAGAGGTCGGCGGCGAGGTACGCGTGCAGGTCGTCGGCGGCGCCGCGGACGCGGGCGACGAAGTCCGCGTCGGCCGCGAGCGCGGCGAGGCGCTCCGGGCCGAGGGCGCCGATGAGGGCGACCGGGTCACCGTGGACCTCGGCCCAGAGGTCGGGGTCGATGCGGGCGAAGAGGTCCCGCGTGGGGGCGTGCCACGACCAGCGCAGGTTGTGCGCGAGCTCGTCGAGCTGCACGAGCTCGGGGGGCAGCACCGGGCGGACCGTGAACCGTCGGATTGCTCTCACGGAGGGGCACCCTACGCGGTCCGCGAGGCGGCCTGCCAGCGTCACTGCAAGCGCTTACATCCGGCCCCGGCAACACCGCAGGTCAGCGGCCCGTGCGTCCGTCTCGCGTGGCGGGCGCCACACCCACCCGGGTGACCCCGCGCGCGGCGCGCCGCGGCGCCCGATGATCGAGGTGGGCCTGCAAGCGCTTACGCTCGTGCCGTGGACCGTCGACGTTCCTCCCGCGGGGCCCCGGCCGGCCCCGCAGCAGCCCGCCGACACGCGAGCCGTGGCCCCCGGGGCGCGGATGTCGCACCCCTGGACGCGTCGGTAGGTTCGGGGCTGTGACGCCGTCCACGACTCCCCCGCCCGGAACGCCGTCGTCGGGCGCCGGCCGCGCCCGCCGGTCGGGCGGCGCCGCGCGCACGGGCGCACGCGCCGGCACCACGCCCCCGGCCGCGACGCCCGCCGCGCCGCCCGCCGCGCCCATCACTGCGCCCATCACTGCGCCTACCGGAACGCCTCCGGACCCGGCCGCGACCGCCGTCGGGCGCATCCCCGTCGTCGGGGTCGGCCCGGTGGTCGAGTGCGGCCGCTGGCCGGCGAAGGCCGTCGTCGGCGAGGCCGTCGAGATCACGGCGACCGTGTTCCGCGAGGGGCACGACGCCGTCGCCGCCACCGCGGTCCTCGTCGCCCCCGACGGGACGGACCGCGCCGCCGTGCGGATGTCCGTCGTCAACGCCGGGCTCGACACGTACCGCGCCGACCTCGTGCCCGACGCCGAGGGCCGCTGGGGCTTCCGGGTGGAGGGCTGGTCGGACCCGTACGGCACGTGGGAGCACGACGCGACGGTCAAGGTCGCGGCGGGCGTCGACGTCGAGCTCATGCTCGCCGAGGGCGCCGCGCTGCTCGAGCGCGCCGCCGAGCGGCCGGGCCTGCCCGCCGACGCCGCCCGCACCCTGCGCGACGCCGTCACGGCCCTGCGCGACACCCGGCGCCCCCCGCAGGCGCGGCTCGCCGCCGGTGCCTCCCCCGAGGTCAAGGCCGCCCTCGCCGCGCACCCGCTGCGCGAGCACGTCACCCCGTCGCCCACCTACCCGCTGCTCGTCCAGCGCGAGCGGGCGCTCGTCGGCTCCTGGTACGAGATGTTCCCCCGGTCCGAGGGCGCGCGCTGGGACGCGAGGGCCAGGCGCTGGCGCTCCGGCACGCTGCGCACCGCCGCCGAGCGGCTGCCCGCGATCGCCGCCATGGGGTTCGACGTCGTGTACCTCACCCCGATCCACCCCATCGGCACCACGTACCGCAAGGGCCGCAACAACTCCCTCACCGCCGGCCCCACCGACCCGGGCTCGCCGTACGCCATCGGCTCGCCCGACGGCGGCCACGACGCCATCCACCCCGACCTCGGCACGTTCGACGACTTCGACGCCTTCGTCGCGCGGGCGCGCGAGCTCGGCATGGAGGTCGCGCTCGACCTGGCGCTCCAGTGCTCCCCCGACCACCCGTGGGTCACCGAGCACCCGGAGTGGTTCACGACGCGCGTCGACGGCTCCATCGCGTACGCCGAGAACCCGCCGAAGAAGTACCAGGACATCTACCCGCTGAACTTCGACAACGACCCGGCGGGCATCTACGCCGAGGTCCGGCGCGTGCTGCAGGTGTGGATCGACCACGGCGTCACGGCGTTCCGCGTCGACAACCCGCACACCAAGCCGCTCCCGTTCTGGGAGTGGCTCATCGCGGACGTCAACGCCGCCCACCCCGAGGTGATCTTCCTGGCCGAGGCGTTCACGCGCCCGGCGATGATGCACACGCTCGCCCGGATCGGGTTCCACCAGTCGTACACGTACTTCACCTGGCGGAACACCAAGGCCGAGCTCGCCGAGTACCTCCAGGAGGTCTCCGGGCCCGCCGCCGCGTACATGCGCCCGTCGTTCTGGCCGACGACGCACGACATCCTCACCCCGTACATGCAGCACGGCGGGACGGCGGCGTTCGCGATCCGCGCGGTGCTCGCCGCCACCGGCTCGCCCACGTGGGGGATCTACTCCGGCTACGAGCTCGTCGAGAACGTCGCGCGGCCCGGCGCCGAGGAGCAGATCGACAACGAGAAGTACGAGTACAAGCCGCGGGACTGGGCGGCCGCCGAGGAGATCGGGATCTCGCGCCTGCTCACCCGGCTCAACCAGATCCGCCGGGAGCACCGGGCCCTGCAGCGCCTGCGCGGCCTGACCGTGCACCCGACCACCAACGACCAGGTGCTGTGCTTCTCCCGGCACGTCACCGCCGCGCAGTCCCCCGACGGGCGGCCGGACGCCGTCGTCGTCGTCGTCAACCTCGACCCGCACCACACCCAGGAGGCCGTGGTGGACCTCGACCTCGCCGCCCTCGGCGTCGCCGCGCCCGCGGACCCGGCGGCGCCCGCGTTCGCCGCGCACGACCTGCTGTCCGGGGCCGTCTACGCGTGGGGGGCGCACCCCTACGTCCGGCTCGACCCGTACGAGCAGGTGGCGCACGTCATCGGGGTGAGGACCCTGTGACGCCCGCGGCGACCGACACGGTCACCCCCGGGGCCGCGGCCGGTCCCGGCGCCGGGGCCGGGACCGACGCCGGCGCCCGCGCGATCGACCCGATGCGGGCCCTGCCGCCGCGGCCCGACCCCACCCGGCACCTGCCGGACCTCGCCCGGCCCGGCCTGCGCGACGACCCCGAGTGGTACCGCACCGCGGTGTTCTACGAGGTCATGCTGCGCTGCTTCTCCGACTCCTCCGGCCAGGGGTCGGGCGACATCCGCGGCCTCATCGACCGCCTCGAGTACCTCCAGTGGCTCGGCATCGACTGCCTGTGGCTGCCGCCCTTCTACCCCTCGCCGCTGCGCGACGGCGGCTACGACGTCTCCGACTACACGGCGATCGCGCCGCAGTACGGCACGATGCACGACTTCGCCGAGCTGCTCGAGGAGGCGCACTCGCGGGGCATGCGGGTGGTCATCGACCTCGTGATGAACCACACGAGCGACCAGCACCCGTGGTTCCAGGCGTCGCGCTCCGACCCCGACGGCCCCTACGGCGATTTCTACGTGTGGAGCGACGACCCCACCCGCTACGAGGGCGCGCGGATCATCTTCGTCGACACCGAGACGTCCAACTGGACGTTCGACCCGGTGCGCCGGCAGTACTACTGGCACCGGTTCTTCAGCCACCAGCCGGACCTCAACTTCGAGAACCCGGCCGTGCGCGAGGCGATGAAGGACGTCACGCGGTTCTGGCTCCGCCTCGGCGTCGACGGGTTCCGGCTCGACGCCGTCCCCTACCTCTTCGAGGAGGAGGGCACCAACTGCGAGAACCTCCCGCGGACCCATCAGTACCTCCGCGAGATCCGGGCGATGGTGGACGAGGAGTTCCCCGGGCGTCTCCTGCTCGCCGAGGCGAACCAGTGGCCGCGCGACGTCGTGCCCTACTTCGGCACCGAGGACGAGCCCGAGTGCCACATGTGCTTCCACTTCCCGGTGATGCCGCGCATCTTCTACGCGCTCAAGGACCAGCGGGCGAACCAGCTCGTCGACATCCTCGCGGACACCCCGCCCATCCCCCGCGGCGCGCAGTGGGGCACGTTCCTGCGCAACCACGACGAGCTCACGCTCGAGATGGTCTCGACGGAGGAGCGCGCGTCCATGTACGGCTGGTACGCACCGGACCCGCGCATGCGCGCGAACGTCGGCATCCGGCGTCGGCTCGCCCCGCTGCTCGACAACTCGCGCGCGGAGATCGAGCTCGCGCACGCCCTGCTGCTGTCGCTGCCCGGCAGCCCGTGCCTGTACTACGGCGACGAGATCGGCATGGGCGACAACATCTGGCTGCCCGACCGGGACTCGGTCCGCACGCCCATGCAGTGGACCCCGGACCGCAACGCGGGCTTCTCCACGGCCGACCCCGGCAAGCTCTACCTGCCGGTCATCCAGTCGCTCGTGCACCACTACACGACGACGAACGTCGAGGCCCAGCTCGCGCAGCCGACCTCCCTGCTCCACTGGGTGCACGGCATGCTCGCCGTCCGGCGCCAGCACCCCGTGTTCGGCACCGGCGACTTCACGATCCTGCCGAGCGACAACGAGGCCGTGCTCGCCTACCTGCGGTCCTCGCCCGAGGAGACGATCCTCTGCGTCGCCAACCTCGCGGCGACGCCCCGGTCCGCCACCGTGCGCCTGCCCGACCACGCCGGCCACCGCGTGCACGACCTCTTCGGCGGGGCGGAGTTCCCCGACGTGACGGCGCACGGCGAGGTCACGCTCACGCTCGGCTCGCGGGACTTCTACTGGCTCACCGTCTCGCCGCCCGAGGGCGCCTAGCCGTGCGGGACGTGCGCTGATGGACCTCGCCACGCTCGCCGATCCGGTGCCGGCGCGGCCCGCCGACGACGACGCCGAGCTGGCCGCCCTGCGTGCCTGGGTGCCGCGCCAGCGGTGGTTCCCGGAGAAGGGGACGGCCGCGGAGCTCGTGCGGCTCGCCGTCGTCGACCTGCCGGATCCGCGCGGGGACGCGGAGGTGCGCGTCCACCTGCTCGCGCTGCCCTCGGGGGCGGTGCTGCAGGTGCCGACGACGCTGCGGCGCGGAAGCGTGGCGGAGGGGGCGATCGCCGAGGTGCCGGGCGGGACGCTCGTGGACGGCCCGTACGACCCCGCGTTCGTGCGCGCGTGGCTCGCGGCCGCGCACCACGAGGCGGCGGCGCCGATTGAGCCGGGGCCGCACCGCGTCGTCGGCGGGGAGCAGTCCAACACCTCCGTCCTGCTGCCCGACGCCGACCGGCCGGCGATCCTCAAGGTGTTCCGCGGCGTGACCGTGGGCGCCAACCCCGACGTCGAGGTGCCGCTCGCGCTGAGCAACGCGGGCTGGCGCGGGGTCCCCCGCCCCCTCGCCTGGCTCGCGGGGCGGTGGCCGTCCGCCGACGGCGTGGCGACCGTCGGGCACCTCGGGGTGCTGAGCGAGCTCGTCCTCGGCGCCCGCGACGGGTTCGAGATCGCGTGCGAGCACGCCCGCGAGGGGCGGGACTTCGCCGCCCTGGCCGCCGACCTCGGGCGCACGACCGCGCAGATGCACCGCGCGCTGCGCACCGCACTCCCGCTCGCGGACGCGCACGGCCCGCGCAACGCCGCGCAGCGGGCGGTCGAGGTGCGCAAGGTCGTGCGGACGCTGCGCGACCGGGCGGCGGCGGCCGTCGCCAAGGTGCCGCAGCTCGCCGAGCGCGCCGACGCGATCGACGCCGCGTACGCCCCGCTCGAGCGGCTCGAGGCGGTGCCCCCGCTGCAGCGGGTGCACGGGGACTACCACCTCGGCCAGGTGCTGCGCTCCGCCGAGGGCCGCTGGTACGTGCTCGACTTCGAGGGCGAGCCGCAGGCCTCCGCGAGCGAGAAGACCCGGCCCGACCTCGCGCTGCGCGACCTCGCCGGGATGCTCCGCTCGCTCGACTACGCGGCCGCCGTCGGGGGCGCCGCCGACCCGGGCTGGCTGACGGCGGCGCGCGCCGCGCTCACCGCCGGCTACCACGACGAGACCGCGGGCGGGGAGGACGCCGACGTCGTCGACGCGCTCCTGCCGGCCCTCGAGCTCGACAAGGCGATCTACGAGGTCGTGTACGAGTCCGGCAACCGGCCCGCCTGGCTCCCGATCCCGCTCGCGGGGGTGGACCGGCTCCTCGGCCGACGCTGACCGGCCGGCCTCGCGCCCTCGGCGGAGCAGCGGCGACACGCGTGGCGAACAGGCCCGACGGGCCCCGTGCACGGGCCCGGCCCGCGTGGCAGGGTGACGACATGACCAACTCGTCGGAGCCGATGACGCAGCCGACGCCGCTGCCGGTGGCCCTCGCGGAGCTCGACGCCGTCGTGCGCGGCGTCCATGCCGACCCCCACCGCGTGCTCGGTCCCCACGTGGGCGACGGCGCGGTGACCGTCCGGCTCCTGCGGCCCCTCGCGGACGCCGTCGAGGTCGTCACGAAGGACGGCGTCGTCGCCGCGGCGCACGAGCACGAGGGCGTCTGGGTCGCCGTCCTGCCCCGCCCGGACGTGCCCGACTACCGCGTGCGGGTCCGGTACGGGGACCACGTCCTCGACCAGGACGACCCCTACCGGTTCCTGCCCACGCTCGGCGAGGTCGACCTCCACCTCATCGCCGAGGGCCGGCACGAGGAGTTGTGGACGGTGCTCGGCGCGAACGTGCGCACCTACCCCGGCGAGCTCGGTGAGGTCGTCGGGACGTCGTTCGCCGTCTGGGCGCCCAACGCCCAGGCCGTGCGCGTCATCGGCGACTTCAACCACTGGCAGGGCGCGCCGCACGCGATGCGCAACCTCGGCGCCAGCGGGGTGTGGGAGCTGTTCGTGCCCGGGGTGCGCGGCGGCGAGCGCTACAAGTTCGAGATCCTCACGCGCGACGGCTCGTGGCGGCAGAAGGCCGACCCGCTCGCCAAGGGGACGGAGCACCCCCCGGCGACGGCGTCCGTCGTCGTCGAGAGCACGTACGAGTGGGGCGACGCCGCCTGGCTCGAGCGGCGCGCGGCGTCGAACCCCCACCACGGCCCCATGAGCGTCTACGAGGTGCACCTCGGCTCGTGGCGGCCCGGCCTGTCCTACCGCGAGATCGCCGACCAGCTGGTCGGGTACGTCCTCACCACGGGGTTCACGCACGTGGAGCTCCTGCCGGTCGCGGAGCACCCGTTCGGCGGCTCGTGGGGCTACCAAGTCAGCTCGTACTACGCACCGACGTCGCGCTTCGGGCACCCCGACGACTTCCGGTACCTCGTCGACCGCCTGCACCAGGCGGGCATCGGGGTCATCCTCGACTGGGTCCCGGCGCACTTCCCGAAGGACGAGTGGGCGCTCGGGCGCTTCGACGGCACGCCGCTGTACGAGCACCCCGACCCGCTGCTCGGTGAGCAGCCCGACTGGGGCACCTACGTCTTCAACTTCGGGCGCAACGAGGTGCGCAACTTCCTCGTCGCCAACGCCACCTACTGGCTCGAGGAGTTCCACGTCGACGGCCTGCGGGTGGACGCGGTCGCGTCGATGCTCTACCTCGACTACTCGCGCAGCCCCGGGCAGTGGCGGCCCAACGTGCACGGCGGGCGGGAGAACCTCGAGGCCATCCGCTTCATCCAGGAGGCGAACGCGACGGCCTACCGGCGCACCCCCGGGATCGTCATGATCGCCGAGGAGTCCACGGCGTGGCCGGGCGTGACGGCCCCCACCGACGTCGGCGGACTCGGCTTCGGCCTGAAGTGGAACATGGGCTGGATGAACGACACCCTGCGCTACCTCCAGCAGGAGCCGATCAACCGGCGCTACCACCACCACGAGATCACGTTCTCGCTGGTCTACGCGTTCTCCGAGCACTTCGTGCTGCCGCTCAGCCACGACGAGGTGGTGCACGGCAAGGGCTCGCTCGTCTACAAGATGCCCGGCGACGACTGGCAGCGCTTCGCGGGGCTGCGGGCGCTCCTCGCGTACCAGTGGTCGCACCCGGGCAAGCAGCTGCTGTTCATGGGCGGCGAGTTCGGCCAGACGGCGGAGTGGTCCGAGGGTCGCTCGCTCGACTGGCACCTGCTCCAGTACGCGCCCCACCAGGGCGTGCAGCGGCTCGTCACCGACCTCAACGCGTTCTACCGGGCCGAGCCCGCGCTGTGGGACCTCGACGACGAGCCCGCCGGGTTCGAGTGGATCGACGCCCAGGACGCGGACCACAACGTGCTGACCTACCTGCGGCGCGACCGCAGCGGGCGCGTGGTCGCCGTCGTCGTCAGCTTCTCCGGCGTCCCGTACGACGACTACCTGCTCGGCCTCCCGCGCCCGGGCGGCTGGCGCGAGGCGCTCAACACCGACGCCGAGACCTACGGCGGGTCGGGCGTGGGCAACCTCGGCCGCGTGGTCGCCGAGGAGCGGCCGCACCACGCCCAGCCCGCGTCCGTGCGGCTGCGGGTGCCGCCCCTGGGCGCGCTCTTCCTGGTCCCGGAGGACCAGCCCGCCTGGACGGGCTGAGCGGCGCCGACGCCGGCCGGGCGCGTGGGCGCGCCGGGGTCGGCGGGCGCCGTCAGTAGAGCGCGCTCGCGAGGTCCCGACGCGCGGCGAGCACGCGGGGGTCGGTGTCGCCGACGACGGTGAAGAGCTCGACGAGGCGCGCGCGCGCGGCCTCGCGGTCCGGGCCCGAGGTCCGGCGCACCGTGGCGAGCAGCACGGCGAACGCCTCCTCGACGCGGTCGTCGAGGAGCTCGACGTCGGCGAGGTCGAGCTGCGCCGCGACGTCGTCGGGCCGGGCGGCGGCCGCGGCGCGCACGGCGGCCGGGTCGAGGCCGCGGCTGCGCCGCAGGAGCTCGACCTGGGCCAGGCCCGCGCGGGCCATGTCGTCGCGCGGGTTCTCCGCGAGCGCGGCCTTGTACGCGGCGACGGCGGCGTCGACGTCGTCCCGCTGGATGGCGTCGTACGCCTCCTGGTGCCGCGGCGGCAGCGGCGGCTCGGCTTGCTCGGCGGGCTCGCCGTCGGCGGTCGGCACCCGCCCGTCGACGCCGTTGGCCGCGGCCATCTGCAGCACCTGGTCGAGCAGCCCGCGCACCTGCTCGCGCGACGCCCCGTCGAGCGGCGGCAGCGGCACGGCCTGGCCCCGCACGACGGCGGCGACCGTCGACCCCGTCTGACTGCTCACGGCCTGCGCCACCTGCGGCGCGCGCTCCACCTCGACGCGGGCCAGGAGGAACCGGCCGCCCATCTCGGCGGCGAGCTCGGCGAGCAGCCGGGTCGCGGCGCTCGTCGCCGGGTCGGCGGCGCTCCACAGCGCGACGACGACGGGGACCTCGGCCGAGCGCTCGATCACGGCGCCGAAGCTCGCCTCCGTGACGTCGACGACGGCGCCCGTGGCCCCGGGCGCACCGTTGCCGCCGCCGTTGCCCCCGGGCGGCGGCGCGGCCGGCTGGCGCAGCGCGGAGAGGTCGACGGCCCCGTACAGCGGGATGCCGGGGCGGGGTCCGGTGGGCTGGCTCATGCTCCCTCGCTCCTTACGTGCGGCGGGCGTGCGGCGGGCGTCCTGCGGTCAGCTCCCGGTGACCTGGACGCGGGAGTGCTCGGCGCCGAGCACGGTGATCGGCTCGTCCGACCCGGCCGGCGGCACGGCGAACGCGACGACGCTGAGCCACTGGATCTCGAGCGTCGAGCGGACGGTGTCGCTGCCGAGCAGCACCGCCGTCTGGTCGGCGATCTTCAGCGTGCTGTCGGCGAGCGTGATGGTCGTGACGGTGCGCACGGTGCCGACGACGATCGCGCCGCCGTCCGCCGTCGCGATCGCGAGCGTGCCCGCCTCGTCCGGCTGGTAGGTCTCGGCGAGGCTCCCGTTCTGGCCGACGACGCCGACGAAGGCGTCCTTCGTCTGCGCGATCCCCTGCCGGAGCGGGTCGGGGGTGAAGGCCTCGGCGTACTCGGACTCGTCGCGGTGGGTGAGGACGTCGACGTAGCGGGCGACGACCTCCTCCGGCGGGACGGCGAGGTCGGCGGAGTCGGGCTCGACCGGCGCGCTGCCGAGGCCCGGCTCGGTCGTCGCCGGCATGACGACGCCCGGGAAGAGCCGCGCCCACGACCACAGCCGGTACTGGTCGCGCGGCGACTCCTGCGTGAGCGTGAGCAGCAGCGGGGCCTGGAGGTCCTCGGGCGGCTCCGTCACGACGAAGAAGGTGCGCGGCCACGTGTCGGTGGTCGGCAGGACGAGGGTCTGCGCGCCCGGCGGGATCGCGGTGACGGCGTCCTCGTCGCCCGCCGCCGCGAGCGCGTACTCGACGGCGCGGATCGTCGCCGCCGGGCCGGTGACGCGCGGCTCGAGGAGCGTCGCGTCGCCCGCCTCGTCGGCCTCGGCGAGCGTGTCGGCGACCTCGTCGAGCACCCGCTCTGCCTGGGCCGGCGAGAGCCCCGGCGGGGTGGCGGCGGGCACCGCGTCCGGCTGCGGCACGGGCAGGGGCGTGCTGCAGGCGGCCAGGGTCGCCAGGAGGAGCGCGGCGACGAGCGCGCGGGCGGCCCTCATCGGTCGTCCCTCCTCCGACGGCGGGGGGTCGGCTCGTCCGGCCCGGCGGGCGGGGCGCCGGCGGGCGGCGTCCCGGTGCCCGTCCCCGTGGGCGTCCAGGGCGGCGTCGCGGTGGTCGGGCCGGCGGGCGTGCCGGGAGTCGCCCCGGGAGCGCCGGGGGCGGGCGGCTGCGCCGACGGCGCCGGGAGCCCCCAGGCGCGGCGCCAGGCGTCCGCGGAGGCGGTGGGCGTCCAGGTCTGGACGGCCGGCGGCGTCGCCGGCTCGGCCGGCGGGGCGGGCGTGGGCTCGGCGGGGGCGGGCTCGGGACGCTCGCGCTCGCGCCGGCGGAAGAGGCCGCGCCGACGGCGCTCCGGCCGGTCCTCGTCGGCGGGTGCGGCGGCGGCCGGGGCGCCCGGGGCACCCGGCGGCGCCCCAGCGGCCCGGGCGGCCTCGCGGCGCGCGCGCCGCGACGGGCGCGACCCGGGGCCGTCGGGGGTCGCCGGTGCGCCCACCGGGGCGGGCGCGGCCCCGAGGGCCGACGCGCGGACGGGGCCGGGGATCGTCGCGACGGGGACGCCGGGGCCGGCGGGGGCCGACTCCGGGGACGGCTCGGGGGCCGGCTCCGGCGCGCGGACCGGCCCGGGGATCGTCGCGACGGGGACGCCGGGGGCGGCGGGGGTCGGGGCCCCCTCGGCGGCGCGTCGCCGGGCGCGCCGGCCGCGCCGCTCGCCGCCGTCGGCCCCCTCGGTCGCCGCGGCCGCAGTGGCCTCCGCGGCCTCCTCGGCCGCAGTGGCCTCCGTGGCCTTCGGCGCCCGCGGGCCCGGGACGAGCAGGGGGAACCGCTCGTGCAGGTCGCGGTGCTCGCGCCGCGGCCGGGCGCGCTGCGCCTCGAGCTCGCGGAGCTGGCGGCGCGTGAGCCCCGCCGTCGCGACCGGCTCGAGCTGCGGCTCTGCGGGCGCCTCGGCGCGCGCGGCGGTCCGCGCCCGCCGCGCCGCGACGAGCATGAGCACCCACCAGGCGAGCCCCAGGAGCACGAGCAGGCTGCCGACGCCGACGCCCGGCCACAGCCAGGGGGTGGTGACCTCCTGGGGCCACGCCAGCGCCACGCGCGGGGGCCCGGCGTCGGGCCCGGTCGCGGCGACGAGGACGCTCCACCGCCCGTCCCGCGCCGTCCACGTGAACGAGACCTCGCCGCGCCCGGACACCTCGTCGACCCACAGGTCCGACCCGCGCGGGTCGGGGGGCCCGGCCTCCTCCGGCTCCTCGGCCTCGTCCTCGGCCTCGCCCTCCGCTGCCTCCTCGTCGGCGGGCGGGGTCGCGGTCGCCGTCGGCTCGGCCGTGGGCTCCCCGGTCGGCTCCTCGGTGGGCTCCTCGGTCGGCTCGTCGACGGGCTCGGCCTCCCGCTCGGTCGTGGCGAGCACGTGCCAGTCGACGAGGCCGGTCACGCGCGTGTGCGCGTCGCCGCCCACCCACGCCTCGACGTCCTCCGTGCGGCCGAGCGCGATGACGACGGTGCCGGACTCGACCTCGGCGGTCACGGTGACCTCGTCGGCCGCCATGTCGAGGACGCCGGGCTCCGTCACGACCATCGTGGTGCCCGGCGCCGCCTGCGCGTCCGCCACGAGCACGTCGTCGGCCCGCCACACGGTGGCCGAGGCGACGCCCAGGGCGATCGCCGCGGCGCCGAGGAGGCACAGCAGCGTCGCGAGTGCTCGCTGGATCACGTCGTCCCTTCGGGTCCTGCCGGATGACTCGTGCCGGATCACAATAGGCGGTCCGGCCCCTCCGGGCCGTGCCAGCCTGGATGATCATGCCCTGCTCCCGCCACTCGGACCGGGTGGGGCCACGCGCCGACGACCGATACGCTGGATCGCGGGTCCGCACGGGACCGGGACGCCCGACGCCCCGGGCGACGGGCCCGGCCCGCACGCGCGCGCGAGCGCTGTCGTCCTGAGGAGGCTCCTGTGCCCGACGACCGATCGACGTTCCCCGTCGTCATGCGCGGCTACGACCGCGCGCTGGTCGACCAGCAGATGGAGGCGCTCCAGCGGCAGCTCGAGGAGGCCCGCAACCAGGTCCAGCAGCTCGACGCCCGCGCGATCCAGCTGGCGGGCGAGCTCTCGGAGGCGCACCGCCAGCTCCGCGAGGCGGAGCGCCCGACCTACTCGGGCCTCGGCTCCCGGATCGAGCACCTCCTGCGCTCGGCGGAGGAGCAGTCGTCCGACGTCGTCGCGCAGGCCAACGCGCAGGCCGCCGACGCCATGGCGCGCGCCAAGCTCGCCGCCGGCCAGATGCGGGCCCGGGCGGAGAACGAGGTCGCCGAGCTCCTCGCCACCGCCCGCCGCGAGGCGGAGGAGGTGCGCGAGTCCGCCGCGTCGGAGGCCGAGAGCATCCTCAGCGCCGCCCAGCGCCGCGCCGAGGAGCTCGTCGGCTCCGCGGAGCGCGAGGCCGCGCGCATCTCGAGCGCGATCGCGACCGAGGAGAGCGAGCGCCGCACGGGCCTCGAGCGCGAGCTCGGCACGCTGCGGGCCGTCGCCGAGCGCGAGACGACGGAGCTGCGCGTCACCACCGAGCGCTACGTCGCCGAGCTGAAGCACACCACCGAGGTCGAGACCACCCGCCTGCGCGAGGAGGCGGAGCGGTACGCGACCGACCTGCGCGCGGCCGCCGACGCGGAGACCACCGAGCTGCGGCGCCGCACCGAGGCCGAGACCGCCCAGCTGCGCGCCGAGGCCGAGGCGTACGCCGCGGAGCTGCGCACCACCGCCGAGACGGAGGCGGCCGAGCTGCGGCGCGCCGCCGAGGAGGCCGCCGCGGCTCTGCGGGCGGAGGCGAAGGAGTACGCCGACGGCGTGCGCGCCACCGCCGAGCGCGACGCCAAGGTCACCATGCAGAACGCCGAGACGCAGGCCACCGCCGTGCGCACGGAGGCCGACCAGTACGCGGCGCTGCAGCGCGCGACCGCGGACCGCGAGGCCGCCGACCTGCGCTCGCAGGTCGCCGACGAGGTGGCCGCGCTCCGCGCGCAGACCTCCCAGGAGGTCGCGGCCCTCCGCACCGACGCCGAGGAGTACGCCACGAACCTGCGCCTCACGGCCGAGCGCGAGACCACCGAGCTGCGCGAGACCACCGAGCGCGAGACCACCCACCTGCGCGAGACCACCGAGCGCGAGACCACCGAGATGCGGGAGGCCGCCGAGCGGTACGCCGCCGAGGTGCGCGCCACCGCCGAGCGCGAGACGTCCGAGCTGCGCGAGCAGACCCGCCTCGACATCGAGCGCCTGCTCACCGAGGCCCGCCGGCGCGCGACGGAGCTGACGACCGAGGCGAAGTCCGAGGCCGACGGCCTGCTCGAGCAGGCCCGGCGCGCCCTCGCCGACGCCGAGGTGGAGATCGCCCAGAAGCGCGAGGCCGCCGAGCGGGCCGACGCCGAGCGGCACGAGCAGGCCCGGCTCGAGACCGAGCGCCTGGTCGCCGACGCCGAGGCCCACGCCGCCGAGGCCGAGCAGCGCGTGGCCAACGCGCTGGAGCAGGCGGAGCGCGTGCGCCAGGACGCCGAGGCGCACGCGAAGGAGCTCATGTCGAACGCGCGGCGCAACGCGGACCGCGTCGTGGCCGAGGCGCGCGAGCACGCCGAGCGCACGCTCTCCGAGGCGATGACCGAGGCCGAGCGCGAGCGCACGACGGCCCAGCGCCAGGTCGAGGACCTCAACCGGCAGCGCGAGGCGATCACCGTCTACCTCGACGAGCTGCGCAGCCTGCTCACCCACGAGCCGATGCCGTCGCGCCAGACGCTCGAGCGGGCGCAGGACGCCGAGGCCCGCTACGCCGCGGCCGCGGCGGAGGCGTCGGCGCGCGCCGTGGCCGACGCGCAGGCCGAGCTGACCGCAGAGATGGAGGCCGCGGACGCCGAGGCCGACGAGGAGCCCGAGCCGGAGCCCGTGGCGGAGGAGCCCGCGCCCGAACCGATCGAGGGCGAGCCCGAGGCCGTCGCGGTCGACGAAGGCAGGCCGGCGGAGGGCGTCGAGGTCACCGAGCCCGTCGCCGAGGGCGAGGGCGAGGCCCCCGCGCCGACCGAGGAGGCGGCCGGGGCCCCCAGCGAGGAGGCGGCCGACGTGCCCGCCGACGAGCCGGCCGACGTGCCCGTCGCCGAGGGCGAGGGCGAGGCGGGCGAGGCGCTCGACGAGGCCGACGACGAGCTCGACGAGGCCGAGGGCGCCGACGCCGAGCTGGCCGGCCGCCCGCGGCGCGGCCTGCGGCGGCGTGGCTGACGACTGGCGCGACGCGCGCAAGGAGGCCGCCGCCGCGCACGTCCGCGAGCTCGAGCGGCGCCGGCAGGCGGAGGCCGCCCAGGCGCGCGCGATGATCGCGGAGTTCGTCGCCGAGGCGCGCCGCCGCGGCGTCCCCCCGCAGCGCCTGCACGCCCGCAGCTACGACGGGCGCCAGCGCTACCGCACCCCCCTGCACGGCTGGTACCTGCGCAAGAACCGCACGGTCGCCGTCGGCACGGACGGGCAGTTCTACGTGCTCTCCGTGCCGCCGCGGCTGCGCTCGCTCGTCACGGGCGCGACGCCCGAGCCGAGCGACCCGCCCCTCGTCCTCGGCAAGGGCGCGCGCGACGGCGAGTCGATCGACCTCGCCGACGCGCTCCGCATCGCCCTCGGCGACCCGCCGCGCCGCTGAGCGGCCGACCGTCGTCGGGGCGCGCGCTCAGGCGACCGGCCGGTCCCGCCCGGCGAGGGCGGCCTCCGCGCGCCGCACGAGGCGGCTCAGCCCGGAGGCCACCGGCTGCGGGCTCTCGATGCTCGTCATGTGCCCCGCGCGCGGGACGATGACGAGGTCGGAGTCCGGCAGCAGGTAGGACATCGCGCGGGCGACGTCGACGGGCGACTGCTCGTCCTCCTCCCCCACGACGACGAGCGCCGGACCGGTGAAGCGGGACAGCACCTCCGTGCGGTCCGGCCGCGCGGCCATCGCCCGCTGGGCCCACGCGATCGCGTGCGGCCCCTGGTCGGCGATCCAGCCCGCGAGGCGCTCGACGAGGTCCGGCCGCTCGACCCGGTCGGTCGCGCCGAGCAGCGCGGTGCGCATGCCGTAGACCGCCTCGACCCGCTGCTCGGCGAGCACCCGCTGCGCGATCTCCTCGCGCCGGGCGCGCGCCTCGTCGTCGTCGGCGGTGGCCTTCGTGTCGACGAGGCCGAGGCCCGCGACGAGGTCCGGGTGCCGCTCCGCCATGGAGAGGGCGACGTAGCCGCCCATGGACAGGCCCGCGACCGCCGCGCGCTCGACGCCCGCGGCGCGCAGGGTGGCGGCCACGCCGTCGCCCATGACGTCGATCGAGGGCACGTCGCGGTCCGCACCGAGGGCGACCGCGACGTCGGGGCCGGACGGCGAGGAGCCGAACCCCGGCAGGTCCGGGGCGAGCACGGTGCGCTCGCCGGGCAGGAGGTCGGTGACGTCCCACCACATCCGGTGGTCGACGGGGAAGGCGTGCAGCAGGACCAGCGGCAGCGAGCCGGGAATCCCGCGTCGCAGCGTGTGGAGCGCCAGCATGCCGTCCGTCGTCATCGTTCCCCTTCCGTCGCCGTGCCGCCGAGCGTGTGGTCCGACTCGTCGTCCTCGGGGAGCTCCGCGCCCTCGCCGACGACGCCGCCCGTCCCGTCATCGGACATCGTGCCCTCCCAGGTGGTCGGCAGGGGGCCGAACCCGGGCAGCACGTGCCCGACGATCTCGTCGAGCACCCGGCGGACGGCCGCCTCGCCGACCCACAGGTGCTTCGCGCCCTCGACCCCGATGACCTCGGCCTGGCGCACCGCGGCGAAGCGCCGCCGCGCCTCGTCCGGGCGCAGGTAGTCGTCGTGCTCGGGGACGAGGACGACGAGGGGCCGGCCGAAGGCGTCCCACGCGGCCAGGTGCTCGTCCGTGGCCCGGTGCAGCGGCGGCGAGAGCAGGATCGCGCCCTCGATCGAGGGGTCCGCGCCGTGCATGAGCACCAGCTCGGTGCCGAACGACCAGCCGACGAGCCACCGGCGGGGCAGGTCGTGGAACTCCGCGTACTCGATGGCGGCGTGCACGTCGAAGCGCTCGGCCCGGCCGCCGTCGAACGTGCCCTCGCTGCGCCCGCGCGGGCTCGCGGTGCCCCGCGTGTTGAAGCGCAGGACGGCCAGGCCCGCGAGCGCGGGCAGCCGCCACGCCGCCTTGCGGAGCACGTGGCTGTCCATGTAGCCGCCGTGCGTCGGCAGCGGGTGCAGCGTGACGAGCGTCGCCTCGGGCGGGCGGTCGGCCGGCACGGCGAGCTCGCCCACGAGCGTGAGGCCGTCGGCGGTGTGCAGCTCGATGTCCTCGCGGCGCGCCGGCAGGACGCTCAGGGCCCGGATCTCCATCGGGGCGAGCCTACCGGCGGCCCGTCGGTCACCGGCGGTGGCCGCGGGCGCGCCAGCAGCCGCTGTGCCAGTGCCGCCGGTCCTCGATCGCGGCGTCCGCGCCGAGGAGGTGGTCGCTGCGCCAGGCGACGACGTGCGCCGTGCCCGGCGGGATCTCCTGCCGGCAGCCCGGGCACGTGTACGACTTCGTCGCCGCCGCGGCGCTCACCTGCCGCACCGTCCACTCGCCGTCGGGGCCGCGCTCGACGTGCGTGCCCGCGCGGGCCCGCACCTCGTCCAGTTCGGGGTGCGGCGCCGCCCACGGGCGCTTGCGCCGACGCGACACCATGCGCCCATCCTCCCCCGGGACGTCAGGCGGGGGCGACCCAGTCGGCGTCGGGCAGGGTCCGCGTCGCGACCAGGTCGCGGTACCAGTACGCGGAGTCCTTCCACGTGCGCTCGAGCGTGTCGTAGTCGACGCGCAGGATGCCGAACCGGCGGCTGAAGCCGTAGGCCCACTCGAAGTTGTCCATGAGCGACCAGACGAAGTAGCCGCGCACGTCCGCGCCGGCGTCCATCGCCTGCCCGACGGCGTCCACGTGGCGGCGCAGGTAGTCGATGCGCCGCGGGTCGTGCACGCGACCGTCCGGGGAGACGACGTCGTCGAACGCCGCGCCGTTCTCGGTGACCATGAGCGGCAGGCCGGGGTACGTGCGGTGCAGGCGCACGAGCAGCTCGGTCATGCCGGAGGGGTCGATGTTCCAGCCCATCGCCGTGTGCGGGCCCGGCTGCGGGAGGAACTCCACGGCGTCGGCCGCGACCCAGGCGCTGTGGCCCGTGCGTCCGTGCCCGTCGGCGTGGAGCTTCTCGTGGTCGGGCACGTACCGGCGCACGCGCTGCGTCGAGTAGAAGTTGACGCCCAGCACGTCGAGCCCGGTGTGCGTGATCGCGAGGTCGCCGTCGCGCACGAAGGACCAGTCGGTCACCGACGCCGTGTCCGCGACGAGGTCCTCCGGGTACCGGCCGTCGAGGACCGGCTCGAGGAACGAGCGGTTGGCGAGCGCGTCGATCTGGCGGACCGCGTCGAGGTCCTCGGCGGACGTCGGGTCGTCGGGCCGCACGACGTGCAGGTTGAGGGTGAGCGAGAGCGTGGCGGCGTCCCCGAGGGTCTCGCGGACCGCCCGTGCGCCGAACCCGTGCGCGAGGTTGAGGTGGTGGACGGCGGCGAGCGCGGCCGCGGGCTCCGTGCGCCCGGGCGCGTGCGCGCCGGCGGCGTAGCCGAGGAACGCCGAGCACCAGGGCTCGTTGAACGTCGTCCAGACCCGCACGCGGTCGCGGTAGGTCTCGACGACCTTCGCCGCGTAGTCCGCGAACCGCAGGGCGGTGTCGCGCGCCGGCCAGCCGCCGGCGTCCTCGAGCGCCTGCGGCAGGTCCCAGTGGTACATCGTCACGACCGGGTCGATGCCCGCCGCGAGCAGGTCGTCGATCAGGCGGTCGTAGAACGCCAGGCCGGCCGGGTTGAAGGGCCCGGAGCCGGTCGGCTGGATGCGCGGCCAGGCGAGGGAGAAGCGGTAGGCGTCGAGGCCGAGCGCGCGCATGTGCCCGATGTCCTCGGCCGTGCGGTGGTAGTGATCGCAGGCGACGTCGCCCGTGTCGCCCGCGTGCACCCGGCCCGGGGTCCGGGCGTACGTGTCCCAGATCGAGGGCAGGCGGCCGTCCTCGGCCACGGCGCCCTCGATCTGGTACGACGCCGTGGCGGCGCCCCAGAGGAAGTCGGGCGGGAAGCGTCGGGCGGCGGAGGCGGGGGACGTCATGGCTGGATCCTAGGTCGAAAGGATTCGGGACCGCCGGGACGTCCAGCGCCGGCCCGCCGCCCTGCCGTCAGAAGAGGCGGCTGTCCGGGTCGTCGACGCCGCGCATCGCGTCGTAGTCGAGCACGACGCATCGGATGCCCCGGTCCTCGGCGAGCACCCGGGCCTGCGGCTTGATCTCCTGCGCGGCGAACACGCCCCGCACGGGCGCGAGCAACGGGTCGCGGTTGAGCAGCTCGAGGTAGCGCGTGAGCTGCTCGACGCCGTCGATGTCGCCCCGCCGCTTGATCTCCACGGCCACGGAGCCCCCGGCGGGGTCGCGCGCCAGGATGTCGACCGGCCCGATCGCCGTCGGGAACTCGCGGCGCACGAGGACGTGCCCCGGGCCGAGGAGCTCGATCTGCTCGGCGAGCAGCGCCTGCAGGTGCGCCTCGACGCCGTCCTTGACGAGGCCCGGGTCCACGCCGAGGTCGTGCGACGAGTCGTGCAGCACCTCGTGCACCTCGATCTCGAGGCGGTCGTCCGACTTGGCGTGCTGGACCCGCCACACCTCGCGCACGCCGCGGGCGGCCGCGGCCTCGTCCGGCGCCTGTACCGCGAGCGAGCAGGGCGGGCTCATCCAGTTGAGCGGCTTGTACGAGCCGCCGTCGGAGTGCAGCAGCACGCTGCCGTCCGCCTTGACGACGACGAGCCGCGTCGCCAGCGGCAGCTCGGCCGTGAGCCGGCCGGTGTACCGCGCGGCGCAGCGGGCGACGACGAGCCTCATACCAGCGGCCCCGGCCGGCGCGGGCCGGACTCGAGCCACGAGACGAGGCCCGCGTAGGCCGGCTCCGACATCATGAGCTGGAAGGCCTCCGCGCCGTGGCGGCAGTGCACGAGCAGCAGCGGGCGGCCCTCCTCGTCCTCCTGGCCGACCGGCTCGCGGCCCTCGAGCACGAGGACGCTGCGCGACCACGCGCGCGCCGGGCGCGGCGAGAACGACAGCGTGCGCCACCACAGCAGCCGGTCGCGCGTGAACTGGGCGACCCCCGGCTGCCACATCCGCGAGACCTGCTCACCGGAGTTGAGCTGGCAGGCGAACGAGGCGACCCGCTGCGAGAGCGTGCGCTGCCGCGAGACGTACAGGCCGACGACCCCGACGACGACGAGCAGCACCGCGCCCAGCCAGAGCACCGACGCGACGACCTCGACGCCCACGGGTCCGCGCGGCCCTCAGCGTGCCCGGCCGCCGCGGGCGTCACCGCTCGGCTCGACCGCCGTCTGCACGACGACGGTCACGCGGTCCTCGTCCACGGACAGGAACCCCTCGTCCACCCGCAGGGTGACCGACGCGCCGTCGTTCGCCTGGATGCGCACGTCGCCCGCCTTCAGGATGGCGAGCAGCGGCGTGTGCCCCGGGAGGATGCCGATGTCGCCGTCGGCCGCCGGGGCGCTGACCATGCGGGCGGCCCCGCGCCACACGCGGCGGTCCGCCGCGACAACGTCAACCTCGAGATCTGCCACTCGTCCTCCTCGACGCTCGGTGCCGGGACGCGGCGGCCCGCGGGCCGCGGCGTCCGGTCAGCCGAGCTCCTTCTGGATCCGCGCGTGCGCCCGCTCGAGGTCCTCGAGACCGCCGATGTTGAAGAACGCCTGCTCGGGGATGTGGTCGAACTCGCCGTCGCAGATCTTCGCGAACGCCTCGATCGTCTCCGACAGCGGGACCGTCGAGCCCTCGACGCCGGTGAACGCCGTCGCCATGTACGTGTTCTGCGAGAGGAACTGCTGGATGCGCCGGGCACGGGCCACGACGATCTTGTCCTCCTCGGACAGCTCGTCGACGCCCATGATCGCGATGATGTCCTGCAGCTCCTTGTTGCGCTGGAGGATCGACTTCACGCGGGTCGCCGTCTCGTAGTGGTCCTGCCCGACGTAGCGCGGGTCGAGGATCCGGGACGTCGACGCCAGCGGGTCGACCGCCGGGTAGAGGCCGCGGGCGGCGAGGTCACGCGTGAGCTCGGTCGTCGCGTCGAGGTGCGCGAACGTCGTCGCTGGCGCCGGGTCGGTGTAGTCGTCCGCGGGCACGTAGATCGCCTGGAGCGACGTGATGGAGTGGCCGCGCGTCGAGGTGATCCGCTCCTGGAGCTGGCCCATCTCGTCGGCGAGGTTCGGCTGGTAGCCCACCGCGGACGGCATGCGCCCGAGCAGCGTGGACACCTCGGAGCCCGCCTGCGTGAACCGGAAGATGTTGTCGATGAACAGGAGCACGTCCTGCTTCTGCACGTCGCGGAAGTACTCCGCCATCGTCAGCGCGGACAGGGCGACGCGCAGACGCGTGCCCGGCGGCTCGTCCATCTGGCCGAAGACCAGCGCCGTCTGGTTGATGACGCCCGACTCGGTCATCTCCTGGATGAGGTCGTTGCCCTCGCGGGTCCGCTCCCCCACACCCGCGAACACGGAGACGCCGTTGTGGTTGGTCGCGACGCGGTAGATCATCTCCTGGATCAGGACCGTCTTCCCGACGCCGGCGCCCCCGAACAGGCCGATCTTGCCGCCCTGCACGTACGGCGTGAGCAGGTCGATGACCTTGATGCCGGTCTCGAGCATCTGCGTCTTCGACTCGAGCTGGTCGAAGGCCGGGGGCTTGCGGTGGATCGGCCAGCGCTCGGTGATCTCGAGCTGCTCGCCCTCCTCGAGGTTGAGCACCTCGCCCGTGACGTTGAAGACGTGGCCCTTGGTCACGTCGCCGACGGGGACGCTGATGGGGGCGCCGGTGTCGCGCACCGTCGCGCCGCGCACGAGGCCGTCGGTCGGCTTGAGCGCGATCGCGCGGACCATCGAGTCGCCGAGGTGCTGGGCGACCTCGAGGGTCAGCGTGAACCTGCCCTCGCCCTCGCCCTGCGCCGTGAGGTCGATGTCGACCTGGAGGGCGTTGTAGATCTCCGGCAGCGCGTCGGCGGGGAACTCGACGTCGACGACCGGGCCGATGACGCGGGCGACGCGCCCGGTGGCGCGGCCCTCGTCGGACCGGGTGTCCGTCGCGGTGGTGGTGGCAGTCATTCCTCGCTCCGTTCGGGTGCAGGCTCAGGACGCCAGGGCGTCCGCGCCGGAGACGATCTCGCTGATCTCCTGCGTGATCTCGGACTGGCGGGCCTGGTTGGCCAGGCGCGTGAAGTTCCTGATGAGGTCCTCGGCGTTCTGGGTCGCCGTGTGCATGGCCTGCTGGCGCGCGGCGAGCTCGGAGGCGGCCGCCTGCAGCAGGAAGGCGTGGATCCGGCTGCGCACGTACTGCGGCAGCAGCGCGTCGAGCACGACGTCGGCCGACGGCTCGAACTCGTACAGGGGCACCGGCTCCGGGGTCTGCTCCTCCGGTGCGGCGTCGACGACCTCGAGCGGCAGCATCCGGATGACCCGCGGGGTCTGCGTGACCATGTTGACGAAGTGCGTGTAGACGACGTGCAGCTGGCCGACGCCGCCCTCGGACGGGTCGGTCAGGAACGCGTCGAGGAGGGTGCTCGCGATCTCCGCGGCGACCTCCGGCGTCGGCGCGTCGGAGAAGCCGGTCCACGACCCGGCGAGCTCGCGGCGGCGGAACGTGTAGTACGAGACCGCGCGCCGGCCGGTGACGTAGAGCTTGACCTCCTGGCCCTGCTCGGTCAGGTCGCGGATGAGCCGCTCGCCCTCGCGGATGACCGACGCCGAGTACGCGCCGGCCATGCCGCGGTCCGCCGTGACGAGGAGGACCGCCGTGCGGTTGGTCTCCGGGCGCTCACGGGTGAGCGGGTGGTCGACGTCGGCGTGCGCCGCGACCGCGGAGACCGCGCGCGTGATGGCGCGGGAGTACGGCCCGGCCGCCTCGACGCTCGCGCGCGCCTTGGCGATGCGGGACGCGGCCATGAGCTCCATGGCGCGGAAGATCTTCTTCAGCGCCTGGGTCGACCGGATCCGCTGCCGGTAGTACCGCTGCTTGCCCGCCACCGGTCAGCCCCGGCCCCGAACGATGCGCTCCTGCTCCTGCTCGGACGCGGGCTCCGTCTCGGTGATCGGGGCCTCGTCCTGCGGGCCGTCCGTGCCGGCGAGGAACGACTCGGCGAACTCGTCGATCGCGGCCTCGAGCGCGGCCTCCGTCTCGTCGGAGAGCTGGCCGGTCGAGGCGATGGTCTCGAGGATGTCCGTGTTGCGGCGCAGGTGCTCGAGCATCTCGCGCTCGAAGCGCCGCACGTCGGCGAGCGCGACCTTGTCGAGCTTGCCGTGCGTGCCGGCCCAGATCGAGGCGACCTGGTCCTCGACGGGGTACGGCGAGTACTGCGGCTGCTTGAGCAGCTCCATGAGCCGCGCGCCCCGGACGAGCTGCTGGCGCGACGCCGCGTCGAGGTCCGAGGCGAACATCGCGAACGCCTCGAGCGAGCGGTACTGCGCGAGCTCGAGCTTGAGCGTGCCGGACACCTTCCGCATGGACTTGACCTGCGCGGCGCCGCCCACGCGGGAGACGGAGATGCCGACGTCGACGGCCGGCCGCTGGTCCGCGTTGAACAGGTCGGACTGCAGGAAGATCTGCCCGTCGGTGATGGAGATGACGTTCGTCGGGATGTACGCCGAGACGTCGTTCGCCTTGGTCTCGATCATGGGCAGGCCGGTCATCGAGCCGCCGCCCATCTCGTCGCTGAGCTTGGCGCAGCGCTCGAGCAGGCGCGAGTGCAGGTAGAACACGTCGCCCGGGTACGCCTCGCGGCCCGGCGGGCGGCGGAGCAGGAGCGACACCGCGCGGTAGGCCTCGGCCTGCTTGCTGAGGTCGTCGAACACGATGAGGACGTGCTTGCCGTCGTACATCCAGTGCTGCCCGATGGCGGAGCCGGTGTACGGCGCGAGGTACTTGAAGCCCGCCGGGTCGGACGCGGGCGAGGCGACGATCGTCGTGTACTCGAGCGCACCGGCCTCCTCGAGCGCGGCGCGCACGCCGGCGATGGTCGAGCCCTTCTGCCCGACGGCGACGTAGATGCAGCGCACCTGCTGCTTCGGGTCGCCCGTCTCCCAGTTGGCCTTCTGGTTGATGATCGTGTCGATCGCGATCGCCGTCTTGCCCGTCTGGCGGTCGCCGATGATGAGCTGCCGCTGGCCGCGGCCGATCGGGATCATCGAGTCGATGGCCTTGATGCCGGTCTGCAGCGGCTCGTGCACGCTGCGGCGCTGCATGACGCCGGGCGCCTGCAGCTCGAGGGCGCGCCGCCCCTCCGTCGCGATCTCGCCGAGGCCGTCGATCGGGTTGCCCAGCGGGTCGACGACGCGGCCCAGGTAGCCGTCGCCGACGGGGACCGAGAGGACCTCGCCCGTGCGCCGGACCGTCTGGCCCTCCTCGATGCCGGTGAACTCGCCCAGCACGACGACGCCGATCTCGCGCACGTCGAGGTTGAGCGCGAGGCCGCGGGTGCCGTCCTCGAACTCGAGCAGCTCGTTGGCCATCGCGCCCGGCAGCCCCTCGACCTGCGCGATGCCGTCCGCCGCGAGCGTGACCCGGCCGACCTCCTCGCGGACCGCGCCCGAGGGCGTGTAGGACTCCACGAAGCTGTCCAGCGCGGCCCGGATCTCCTCGGGCCTGATCGTCAGCTCAGCCATCCTGCTCTCTTTCGTTCCGGTCGGCGCTGCGCGCCGTGTGCTTCGGGATGTCTCGGGGCCCCTCAGACCGCCAGCCTGCGGCGGACCTCGTCCAGGCGGGCCAGGACCGTCGCGTCGACGACCTCGTCGCCGACGACGACGCGCAGGCCGCCGACGACCTCCGGGTCCACGGCGACGTTGACCTGGACGGCCCTGCCGTAGGCCCGGGTCAGCAGCGCCGTCAGTCGCTCGAGCTGGGCCGGCGTCGGCGGGACGGCGACGGTCACCGTGGCCAGCAGCCGCTGCCGCCGCAGGGCGGCGAGGCGGCCGAGGTCGGCGAGGGTGGAGGTGATCGTGCGCCCCCGCGGCTCGCGCGCGGCCCGCTCGACGAGCTGGGCCGTCACCGGGTGCACCTTGCCGGCCAGCAGCGTCCGCGCGACGGCGACCCGCGCCTCGGGCGTCGCCATGCGGTCGGTCAGGGCCTCCCGGACGCCGCGCTCGTGGGCGAGGAACCGGCCGAAGCGGAAGAGCTCCTCCTCGACCCGCTCGAGGTCGCCGCCGGCCTGCGCCGCGGCCAGCACGGTCTCCGCGGCGAGCCGCTCGAGCGCCTCGGTGAGGTCCTCCGGCGTCGACCAGCGCTGCCGCGCCAGCGTCCCGACGAGCTCGACGACCCTCGGGTCCGCCTTGCCGCCGAGCAGGTGCTCGGCGAGCGCCGCCTTGTCGTCGCCGTCGCGCGCGGGGTCGCTCAGGGCGCGGCGCAGGGCGCCGGAGCGGTCGAGCGCGTCGACCACCCCGAACAGCTCGCCGCCGAGCCCCGCGGCGTCGGCGCCCGCGGCCGCGAGCACGCGCTCGTAGCCGTCCGCGACCGCGCGGTACGACGCCTGGCTGACCCCTCGCATCAGCGCCCCTCGCCCCCCGTGGCGTCGGCCGCGCGCGCGGGCTCGCCCGCCGCGACCGCCGCCTCGAGCTCGTCGAGGAACCTGTCGATGACGCGCGACTGCCGCGCCTCGTCCGCGAGCGCCTCGCCGACGATGCGGGACGCGAGCTCTGTCGCGAGCGCGCCCACCTCGGCCCGCAGCGCGACGGCGGCCTGCTGCCGCTCGGCCTCGATCTGCCGCTGGGCGTTCGCGATCGTGCGCTCGGCGTCGGCGGTCGCCTTCGCCCGCAGCTCCGCGACGATCTGGGCGCCCTCGGCCCGGGCCTCCTCGCGGATGCGCTGGGCCTCGGCGCGCGCCTGGTTGAGCTGCTGGTGGTACTCCGCGAGCGCCCGCGCGGCCTCCTCCTGCGCGGCCTCCGCCTTCGCGAGGCCGCCCTCGATGCGCTCGGTGCGCTCGTCGAGGATCTTCGTGAAGGTCGGCAGCACCTTGCGCAGGAACACCCACGCGAGGATGCCGAGGGCCAGCGCCGAGAAGATGATCTCGGACAGCGGCGGGAAGAAGAGCTCGATCCCCTCGGGGACGTCGGCCCCCTCCGCCGCCAGGACGGTGGTCCGGAGCATCAGAACATCAGACCGGCGACCAGGCCGATGAGGCCGAGCGCCTCGACGAGGGCCATGCCGATGAACATGTTGATGCGCAGCGCGCCCGCGACCTCCGGCTGGCGGGCCGTGGCCTCCTGCGTCTTGGCGACGAGGATGCCGATGCCGATGCCGGGGCCGAGCGTGGCGAGCCCGTAGCCGATGGTGGCGAGGTTGCCGGTGATCTCCACGTCTGGTCTTCCTTCCGTCGTCCGGTCCGGACGGGCGTCCGGGCCGTGTGCGTTACAGGTCGTGCGACCGGCACCCTCGCGGGCCCCGGCTGGGTCAGTGCGCCTCCACCGAGAGGCTGATGTACACCGCGGTGAGCAGGGTGAAGATGTACGCCTGCAGCGCCGCGACGAAGATCTCGAACACCGTGAACGCGAAGCCCGCGGCGAACGTCAGGGTGCCGACCGCCTTGAGGGCGCCGCTCGCCTCGAGGAACAGCCAGCTCGTCATCGAGAAGAACAGGACGAGCAGCAGGTGCCCGGCCAGCATGTTGGCCATGAGACGGACGGTGAGCGTCGCCGGCCGGAGGATGAAGGTCGAGACCAGCTCGATCGGCGCGAGGATGATGTACACCGGCCACGGCACGCCCGCCGGGAACAGGCTCGACCGCACGTAGCCGAACACGCCGTGCGCCCGGATCCCGGCGACGACGAAGGCGATCCAGGACACGATCGCGAGCAGGAGCGGCACCGTCACCGTGCTCGTCGACGCGATGTTGAGGAGCGGCACGACGCCCGTGATGTTCATCGCGAGGATCGCGAAGAACATGATCGTCAGCAGGGGCACGTAGCGCCGTCCGCGGCGCTCGCCGAGCACCTCCTCGACGATGTTGACCCGCACGAAGTCCAGCGCCATCTCGGCGACGTTCTGCGCCCGGCCCGGGACGAGGGTGGCGCGGCGGGCGGCGGCCCAGAACAGGAGGCTGACGGCGATCGCGGCGAGGAGCCGCACGAGCGTGATCCGGTTGAACTCGAAGGGCGTGCCCTCGAAGGCGATGGCCGGCGGGAAGAACTCGGCGATCGAGGGGATGTGCGGCCCGCCCTCGTCACCGGAGGCGGCGAGCAGCGCGATCGTCGCAGCGGTGGACAGGGTGCACGCTCCAGGTCTGGTGTGGCGTTCGGTCGTGGGCGCACCGCGAGCGGGCGCGCCGCCGTTCCAGGCGTCGCCGGATCGTTGGGAATCCTAACCCATCCGGGTGCCCGCCCCGTGCGCGCCGCCGCCCTCCGGAACGCGGCGCTGGGAGGCCCGCCTGGGACTTTGGTCCTAGGTGCGCGGGCCGCTCGCCCCGGGGTCGACGTACGGCACCCGACCGGCAAGGACGGCCCTCGTCTGGACGACGACGGCCGCCAGCAGCCCGACGGCGATCGTCCCGCCCAGGACGGGCATGTGGACGGCGCCCGTGGCCCGCAGGCCGAGGACCGCGCCGACGAGCACGACCGCGGCGAGCAGCCACGCGCCGACCGCGCCGCCCATCGCCGCCGTGATCGACGAGCGCGCCGTCAGGAGCATGGTCACGGGCGTCGCGGCCGCGAGCGCCCCGCCGAGGAGGCCGCCGAGCACGCCGCCCCACAGACCGGGCCAGCCGGCGACGAACCAGCCCACGAGGCCCCCGACGACGACGAGGGCGGCGCCCAGCACCGCGACGCCCCGCACCGCGCGGCGGAAGACCCGCCGCAGGTGCTCCTGCAGCTCGGGCGACGGCCCGAACGGGCCCGGACCCGCCCCGGCGTCGGACCCTGCGGGCGTGGCGTCGGTCATGCCTTCACCTCCACGGGTGCGGTGCCGCTCCCCTCGCCGCCCGGTCGCTCCGTGCGGTCCCGTCGCCCGCGCAGCGGGCCGAGCGTCAGGGCCAGCACGACGACGGCGCCGACGCCGACCGCCCACAGCACCTGCGTCGTCGTCCACCGGACGAGGGCCGCGCCGCCGAACGCGAAGAGCGCGGTCCACAGGTACATGATCAGCACCGCCCGCCGGTGGGAGTGGCCGAGCTGGAGCAGGCGGTGGTGCAGGTGCCGCCGGTCGGGGTGGAAGGGCGACCGCCCGGCGCCCACGCGCCGCAGCACGGCGAGCGCCATGTCCACGAGCGGCAGGAGCAGCACGAACACGGGCAGGAGCAGCGGCAGGAACGCCGGGAAGCCCTGGCGCGTCGGCAGCGACGCCGTCTCGACCTGGCCGGTCACGTGGATGGCGGCCGCGGCGATCGTCAGGCCGATGAGCATCGAGCCCGAGTCGCCCATGAAGATGCGCGCGGGGTGGAAGTTGTGCGGCAGGAAGCCCACGCACGCCCCGATGAGGATGGCGACGATCATCGAGGCGAGGTTGGCGTAGCTCTCCGCGCCCCGGTCGGCCGCGAGCAGGTAGGTGTAGACGAAGAAGCCCGTGCCGCCGATCGCGATGAGCCCCGCCGCGAGGCCGTCGAGGCCGTCGACGAAGTTCACCGCGTTCATCGCGACGACCACGGTGAGCACCGTCGCGACCAGCGAGCCCAGCGAGGACGGGATCGTCTGGCCGAGGATCGGCAGCGCGTAGAGCTGGACGTGGCCGAGCCAGACCATGAGCCCGACGGCGAGGACCTGGCCGGTGAGCTTGGTCAGCCAGTCGAGCTCCCAGATGTCGTCCGCGACGCCGAGCGCGCACACCATCGCCGCCCCGCCGAGGATCGCCCAGGGCGTGGGCGTCGTGAACTCGCCGGCGAGGAACGGCATCCGCGACGCGAACGCGAGCGCCGCCGCCATCCCCAGCAGCATCGCCACGCCGCCCATCCGCGGGATGGGCGCGGCGTGCACGTCCCGCTCCCGGACGGCGGTGATCGCGCCCGTGCGCAGCGCGACCCACCGGGCCAGCGGCGTCGTCAGGTACGTCACCGCGGCCGCGATGAGCGCGAGGAGCACGTAGATCCTCACCCGGCGTCGCCCCCCGGCCCCTCGACGGGGGCGACCGCGCGGAGCGCCGCGAGGTCGATGGCGCCCGCGCGCAGCACCCGCAGGGGGGCGTCGGCGCCGCCCGTGGCGTCGACGATCGTGGAGGCGACGCCGCCGGGCGCGGTCCCGCCGTCGAGGTAGAGGGCGACGGCGTCGCCGAGCTGGTCGCGCGCCTCGGCCGCCGTGCGGGCGGCGGGGCGGCCGGTGACGTTCGCGCTGGAGACGGCCAGCGGGCCGGTGCGGCGGAGGACGGCGAGGGCGGCCGGGTGGTCGGGCATGCGCACGGCGACGGTGCCGCGCGTCTCCCCGAGGTCCCACGCGAGCGACGGCTGCGCGCGGCAGACGACGGTGAGCGCGCCGGGCCAGAACGCCGCCATGAGGGCGCGCGCGGCGTCGGGCACCTCGTCGCAGAGGCCGTCGACGGTGCGCACGTCGGGCACGAGCACGGGCGGCGGCATCTCGCGGCCGCGCCCCTTCGCGGCGAGGAGCGCGGCGACGGCCGCCGGCGAGAACGCGTCGGCCGCGAGGCCGTACACGGTGTCGGTGGGCAGCACGACGAGCCCGCCGCGCGCGATGACGTGCACCGCCTCGTCGACGGCCGGACCCCACGTCGCGGGGTCGGTGCAGTCCATCACGGCTCCCGAGTCTGTCACGCCGGGCCCCCGGGGTCGGCCACCCGGCGCGCGGTGAGCATCCGGTCGCGGCCGGTGAGGTCGGGCAGCGTCCGAGCCTCGTCGAACGCCCCGGACGCCGCCGCGAGCCCGCGCGCGGCACCGCCCTGCACGTCGGCGTGCTCCATGACGAGCAGCCCGCCCGGGCGCAGCAGCCGCGCGGCCGCCGCGACGACGGCGCGCGGCACCGCCAGGCCGTCGGGGCCGCCGCCGTAGAGGGCGAGCGCGGGGTCGTGGTCGCGCACCTCGGGGTCCACGGGGACGCCGTCGGGCGGGATGTAGGGCGGGTTGGCGACGACGACGTCCACCCGCCCCACCAGGTCCGCCAGCAGGGCGGGGTCGGCGACGTCGCCGAGGACGACCTCGACGGCGGCGTCGTGCGCGCGGGCGTTCTCGGCGGTCAGGGCGACCGCGTCGGGTGAGACGTCCACGGCGACGACGCGCGCGCCCGGCACCTCCGTGGCGACCGCGACCGCGATGCCGCCCGCCCCGCAGCACAGGTCGACGACGAGGGGCGCCACGCCGTCGGCGGCGACGCGCGCGGCCTCGTCGATCGCCGCCTGGGCCACGACCTCGGTCTCCGGCCGCGGCACGAACACGCCCGGGCGCACCGCGAGGTCGAGCCGGCGGAACCCGGCGCGGCCCGTGATGTGCTGCAGCGGCTCGCGTGCGCGGCGCCGCGCGACGACGGCCGCGTAGGCGTCCGCGAAGCCGTCGGGCAGCGACGTGACGAGCGCCGGCTCGACCCGGTCGACGCCCAGCACGTGCGCGGCGAGCGCGCGGGCGTCGTGCTCCGGGGACGGCACGCCGGCCGCGGCGAGCGCCCGTGCGGCGTCGCGCAGCGCGGCCCGCAGCTCGTCCCTCGCGCTCGCGCCCACGGCCGCCCGCCCGCTCAGCGCGCGGCGTCGGCGAGGCGCGCCGCCTCGTCGGCCTCGATCGCAGACCGGACGACGGCGTCGAGGTCGCCGTCGAGCACCTGGTCGAGGTTGTAGGCCTTGTACCCCGTCCGGTGGTCCGCGATCCGGTTCTCCGGGAAGTTGTAGGTGCGGATGCGCTCCGACCTGTCGACCGTGCGCACCTGCGAGCGCCGCGCCTCCGACGCGGCGGCCGCCGCCTCGTCCTGGCGCATCGCGAGCAGCCGGGCCCGCAGGATCCGCAGGGCCTGCTCCTTGTTCTGCAGCTGCGACTTCTCGTTCTGGCAGCTCACGACGACGCCGGTCGGCAGGTGCGTGATGCGCACCGCGCTGTCCGTGGTGTTCACCGACTGGCCGCCCGGCCCGGAGGACCGGTAGACGTCGATCCGCAGGTCGGCGGGGTCGATCTCGACCTCCGTCTCGTCCTCGACCTCGGGCAGCACGACGACGCCGGCCGCCGACGTGTGGATGCGGCCCTGCGACTCGGTGACGGGGACGCGCTGCACGCGGTGCACGCCGCCCTCGTACTTCAGGTGCGCCCACACCCCGTCCTCGGGGGCCGCGGCGCCGCGCGAGCGGATCGACAGCGTGGCGTCCTTCACCCCGCCGAGGTCCGACGGCGTGAGCTCGAGCACCTTAGCCACCCAGCCGCGGCGCTCCGCGTAGCGCGTGTACATGCGCAGCAGGTCGCCCGCGAAGAGCGCGGACTCCTCGCCGCCCTCCCCCGCGCGGATCTCGAGGATGACGTCCCGCGCGTCGTCGGGGTCGCGGGGCACGAGGATCCGGCGCAGCGCCTCCGCCGCCTCGGCCTCGGCGGCCCGCAGCGCGGGCAGCTCGGCCGCGATCGCGGGGTCCTCGGCGAGCTCGGCGGCCGCCTCGGCGTCGTCGGAGGCGCGCCGCCACGCCCGGTAGGCGGCGACGACGCGACCCAGCTCGGCGTAGCGGCGGCCGAGCGCGCGGGCTCGGGCGGGGTCCGCGTGCACCGCGGGGTCCGCCAGCGCGGCCTCGATCTCGCCGTGCTCGGCGAGCAGGGCCGTCACGTCGACGCCCTCGAGCGCGCCGTGCTCGGCCATCGCTCCTCCCCTGGGTGGGCCCCCGCGACGGGGGCGCGGACACGACGACGCCGGCGGGAGGCTCCCGCCGGCGTCGCGCACGCGCTAGTTGGCGGCGGCGGCCTTCTTGCCGTACCGCGCCTCGAACCGGGCCACCCGGCCGCCGGTGTCGAGGATCTTCTGCTTGCCCGTGTAGAACGGGTGGCAGCTGCTGCACACGTCGGCGTGGATCTGGCCGTTCGCCGCGGTGCTGCGGGTCGTGAACGTGTTGCCACACGTGCAGGTGACGGTGGTCTCCACGTACTTCGGGTGGATGTCCTTCTTCACGGGGTTCTCCTCACGGGCCTCCGGGTCGCACGCGGCGCGTGCGTGAACCGGTGGGCCAAGGGGTCAGTCTGCCAGAACGCCGGGGGGACCCGGAAAAGTCCCGTTCCCCAGCGCTCCGTCAGTCGTCGTGCTGCCCGGGCGGCGCCGGGGTCGTCTTCTGGACCTGCAGGAGGAACTCGACGTTCGACTGCGTCTCGCGCAGCTTGGTCAGCAGCAGCTCGATGGCCTGCTGCTGGTCGAGCGCGCTGAGCACCCGCCGGAGCTTCCAGTGGATCTTCAGCTCCTCGGGCGACAGCAGGATCTCCTCGCGGCGGGTGCCGGAGGCGTCCACGTCGACCGCCGGGAAGATGCGCTTGTCCGCGAGGCTCCGGGACAGCTTGAGCTCCATGTTCCCGGTGCCCTTGAACTCCTCGAAGATGACCTCGTCCGCCTTCGAGCCCGTCTCCACGAGCGCGGTGGCGAGGATGGTCAGCGAGCCGCCGTGCTCGATGTTGCGCGCCGCGCCGAAGAACCGCTTGGGCGGGTAGAGCGCGCTCGAGTCGACGCCGCCGGACAGGATCCGGCCGGACGCCGGGGCCGCGATGTTGTAGGCGCGGCCGAGTCGGGTGATCGAGTCGAGGAGCACGACGACGTCCTGGCCGAGCTCCACGAGCCGCTTCGCGCGCTCGATGGACAGCTCGGCGACGGTCGTGTGGTCGTCGGCGGGCCGGTCGAAGGTCGAGGCGATGACCTCGCCCTTGACCGTGCGCTGCATGTCCGTGACCTCCTCCGGCCGCTCGTCGACGAGCACGACCATGAGGTGGACCTCGGGGTTGTTCGTGGTGATCGCGTTGGCGATCGCCTGCAGCACGAGGGTCTTGCCGGCCTTCGGGGGCGACACGATGAGGCCGCGCTGGCCCTTGCCGATCGGCGCCACGAGGTCGATGACCCGGGTCGTCATGAGGTGCGGCTCGGTCTCCAGGCGCAGGCGCTCCTGCGGGTACAGCGGCGTGAGCTTGCCGAACTCGGGGCGCGTGCGCGCCTCCTCCGGCGTCTGGCCGTTGATCGTGTCGAGCCGCACGAGCGCGTTGGGCTTGGCGCCCCGGCCCTGCTGCTGCTCGCCCTCGCGCGGGGCGCGCACCGCGCCGACGACGGCGTCCCCCTTGCGCAGGCCGTAGCGCTTGACCTGGTTCATGGAGACGTACACGTCGTTGTCGCCGGGCAGGTAGCCGGACGTGCGCACGAACGCGTAGTTGTCCTTGATGTCGAGGATGCCCGCAACGGGCAGGAGGACGTCGTCCTCGCCGATCTCGATCTCGTCGAGGCTCGCGAGGTCGCCGGTGCCGCGGCCGCCGCGGCGCTTGTTGCGGTCGCGGTCGCGGTAGCGGCGACCGCGCCGGCGGCTGCCGCCGCCGCCCTGCTCGTCGTCGTCCCGCTGGCGCTGGCCGTCGCGCTGGCCGTCCCGCTGGTCGTCGCGCGACTCGTCGGCCCGCTCGTCGCCGCGCGGCCGGTCCTCGCGCGCGCCCTCGCCCTCGCGTGCGCCGTCCCCGCCCTCCGGCGGGCCGGAGGGGCGCTCGGCGCGGCGGGCCTGCCGCTCGACGGCGACCGCCCGGGCGGCCTCGGCCGCCCGGCGGGCGCGGTCGTCGGCCGCCTCGCGGTCCTCGCGCGCCGGCCGCTCGGGACGCTGCGCGCGGGCGGGCGCGGCGCCGTCGGACGCGTCCCGGGCGGGGGCGTCGTCGCGGGCCGTCGTCGCGGGGGCCTCCGCCGCGGCCTCGCGCGGGCTGCGCGTGCGCGCCGCGCCGCCGCGGCGCTCCCGGATCGCGGCGATGAGGTCGCTCTTGCGCATCCCCGACGTCCCGGTGACGCCCAGCTCGACGGCGAGGGCCTGCAGCTCGGGCAGGCGCAGAGTGCTCAGCGCGGCCCCGCGGCCCCCGGTCTGCGCACCGGAGGTGCCCGCAGCCGCGTCCATGGTCTCTGTCACGAAGGTCCTTCCCCTCGTCGGCGGCCCGGTGTGGGACGGCCGCTCACGCCGGTGGAGGGCCGGCAGGTTCTGATTGCCACGTGGTCGAGAGTCGACCGTGGAGGTGATGGCTCCCCGTGCACCACGCGGCCCCGCGTGCAGGCCGACGAGGTGACCCTGGAGGGTGTGGGGGGTTGGCCCCACGGTACCACCGTGCCGGACGAGTCGGCACAGACCGCCCGGGTGATGTCAGCGCCGCACCGGGTGACGTCAGAGCCGCTCGGCGAGCGCGCCGTCGGCCGCGACGCCGGGGCTCAGCACCGTCCACCGGCCGCCCGCGGCCTCCATCAGGCGGGCCCGGACGGTGGCGCCGGCGTCGCCGTCGGTGGCCCGCTCGAGGACGAGCACGGACGGGCCGGCGCCCGACACCACGGCCGCCTGCCCGGCGTCGCGCAGCGCCCGCACGAGGCGCCAGGTCGCCGGCATGACCGACGCGCGGTACTCCTGGTGCAGCCGCTCGTCGGTCGCCTCGAAGAGGAGCTCCGGCCGGTGGCAGAGGGCCTGCACGAGGAGCGCGGCGCGCCCGGCCGTGTACGCGGCGTCGGCGTGCGGCACCTGGGCGGGCAGCACCCCGCGCGCGGTGCGCGTGGCGCACCGCTCGTCGGGCACGAGGAGCACGGGCACGACGTCGGGGTGCAGGGGGATCTGCGTCGCGTGCGGCCCGTCCGGCCCGGTCCACGACACCGTCGCCCCGCCGAGGATCGCCGGCGCGGCGTTGTCCGGGTGCCCCTCGAACTGCGTCGCGATGGCGAACGCCGCCGGGTTCGCCAGGGCCTGCGGCTCGCCGATCATCATGCGCACCGCCAGGATCCCGCCGACGACGGCGGCCGCGCTCGACCCGAGGCCCCGCCCGTGCGGGATCCGGTTCTCGCAGCGGAGCTCGAGGCCGACCTGGGGCGCGCCGACGGCGTCCAGCGCCGCCCGGATCGCCCGCACGACGAGGTGGTCCTCGCCCGTGGGCAGCTCGCCCGCGCCCTCGCCGACGACCTCCACCCGCACGTGCGGCGAGCCGAGCGCGCGCACCTCGATCGTGTCGTAGTGGGCGAGGGCGAGCCCCATCGCGTCGAAGCCGGGCCCGAGGTTGGCGCTCGTGGCCGGGACACGCACGCGGACGTGGTCGCTGACGAGTCGCATCGGTCCCCCTCAGCCCAGCCCGAGCGCGTCGGCGATCGAGACGACGTCGGGCGTCACGCGGACGAGGTCCACGGGCGACCCGTCCGGCGTCCGCAGCGCCCACTGCGGGTCCTTGAGGCCGTGCCCGGTGACGGTCACGGTGATCCGCGCGCCGACGGGCACGCGCCCCTGCTCGGCGAGCATGAGCAGGCCGGCCACGCCCGCGGCCGACGCCGGCTCGACGAACACGCCCACCTTCGACGAGAGCAGCCGGTGCGCGGCGAGGATCTGCTCGTCCGTGACGGCCTCGACGAGGCCGCCCGACGTGTCGCGCGCCTCGACCGCCTGCCGCCACGAGGCCGGGTTGCCGATGCGGATCGCCGTGGCGATCGTCTCCGGCTCCGTGACCGGGTGGCCGCGCACGATGGGCGCGGCGCCGGCCGCCTGGAAACCCCACATCGCGGGCGTGCGCGTCGCCGGGCCGTCGGCCGCGTACTCCGTGAAGCCCTTCCAGTACGCGGTGATGTTGCCGGCGTTGCCCACCGGGAGCACGTGGATGTCCGGCGCGTCCCCGAGCGCGTCGACGATCTCGAACGACGCCGTCTTCTGGCCCTCGATCCGGTCGGGGTTGACCGAGTTGACGAGCTCGACGGCGTAGGCCTCCGCGAGCTTGCGCGCCGCGACGAGGCAGTCGTCGAAGTTGCCGTCGACCTGCAGCAGGCGCGCGCCGTGCGCGACGGCCTGGCTCAGCTTGCCCATCGCGATCTTGCCGTCGGGCACGAGGACGGCGCAGGTCAGGCCCGCCGCCGTCGCGTAGGCCGCGGCCGACGCCGACGTGTTGCCCGTCGACGCGCACACGACCACCCGGGCGCCGCGGGCGAGCGCGGCCGAGATCGCCGTCGTCATGCCGCGGTCCTTGAACGAGCCCGTCGGGTTCATGCCCTCGACCTTGAGGTGCACGTCGGCGCCCGTGAGCGCCGACAGCGCCGGCGCCGGCACGAGCGGGGTGCCGCCCTCGCCGAGGGTGACCACGCGCTCCTGCACGTGCGCCGGGAGACGGTCCGCGTACTCGGCGATGACGCCCCGCCACTGCCTGGCCACTACGCCCCCTCCACCCGCAGCACCGACCGGACCTCGGCGACGACGTCGAGGCCCTCGAGCGCGGCCACCGTCGCGCCGAGCGCGGACTCGCGCGCCCGGTGGGTGACCACGAGCAGCTCCGCGAGGTCGCCCGACCCCGCCTGCCGCACCGTCTCGATCGACACGTCGTGCGCCGCGAACACGCCCGCGACCTGGGCGAGCACGCCCGGCCGGTCGGCCACGAGCAGCCGCACCTGGTAGCGGGTGACCGCGCGGCCCATCGGGAGCACGGGCAGGTCCGCGTAACGCGACTCGGTGGGCCCCCGCCCGCCGACGACGCGGTGGCGCGCGATCGTCATGACGTCGCCGAGGACGGCGCTCGCCGTCGGGACGCCGCCCGCGCCCTGGCCGTAGAACATCAGCGGCCCGGCGGCCTGCGCCTCCACGAACACGGCGTTGAACGCGCCGCGCACGCCCGCGAGCGGGTGGTCCTGCGGGACCAGGGCGGGGTGCACCCGGGCGATGACGCCGCCCGGCCCGTCGCCGCCGTCGGGCACGCGCTCGGCGACCGCGAGGAGCTTGACGACGTGCCCGGTCTCCTCCGCCCACGCGACGTCCTCGGCGGTGACGCCGAGGATGCCCTCGCGGTGCACGTCCTCGGTCGCCACCCGCGTGTGGAAGGCGAGGGAGGCGAGGATCGCGGCCTTGGCGGCGGCGTCGTGCCCCTCGACGTCGGCGGTCGGGTCCGCCTCGGCGTAGCCCGCCGCCTGCGCCTGCTTGACGGCGAGCGCGAGGTCCTCCCCCGTCGTCGCCATCTGGTCGAGCACGTAGTTCGTGGTGCCGTTGACGATGCCGAGCACGCGCGTGATGTGGTCGCCGGCGAGCGACTCGCGCACGGGCCGCACGAGCGGGATCGCGCCGCCGACGGCCGCCTCGAAGTACAGGTCCACGCCGGCGGCCTCCGCGGCCGCGTACATGGTGGGGCCGTCCTTGCCGAGCAGCTCCTTGTTGGCCGTGACGACCGAGGCGCCGCCGGCCATCGCCTCGAGGATCATCGTGCGCGCCGGCTCGACGCCGCCGATGAGCTCGATGACGACGTCGGCGCGCGCCACGAGGCCGCGCCAGTCCGTGGTGAGCAGGTCGCGCGGGATGACCGGGTCGCGCTCGGTCTCGGTCGACCGCTCGGCGATGCCGACGAGCTCGACCGGCGCGCCGACGCGCGCCGCGAGGTCGTCCGCGCTGGTGAGCAGCAGCCGCGCCACCTCGGTGCCGACGGTCCCGCAGCCGATCAGGGCCACCCGGACGGACACGCGCCTCACCCTCCCTGGATCGACCGCCCGGGGCCGACCGCCCCGGGCCGGAGCGGCCCCAGGATACGGGGGCGGCGATCACGCGCGGGCGGCTGTCCGCGGGTGGGCCGGTCCCGCGCTCAGCCCAGGTCGAGCGCCAGGAGGTCGTCCTCGGTCTCCCGGCGGACGAGCACGCGGGCCGCGCCGTCGCGCACGGCCACGACCGGCGGGCGCGGCACGAGGTTGTAGTTCGAGGCCATCGAGCGGCCGTACGCGCCCGTGGCGGGCACCGCGAGGAGGTCGCCGGGGGCGACGTCGGCGGGCAGGTCGACGTCGTGCACGACGACGTCCCCCGACTCGCAGTGCTTGCCGACCACCCGGGCGGGCACGGTGTCGGCCGATCCGCGCCGGGACGCGAGTGCCGCGGTGTACCGCGCGCCGTAGAGCGCCGGGCGCAGGTTGTCGCTCATCCCGCCGTCGACCGCGACGTAGGTGCGCACGCCGCCGCCGTCGAGGGCCACGGGCTTGACGGTGCCGACGCGGTAGAGCGTGAGGGTCGTCGGCCCGACCACCGCGCGGCCGGGCTCCACGGAGATGCGCGGCACGGGGGTGCGGAGGTCCGCGCAGGCGGCGGCGACGACGCCGGCCAGGTCCTTCGCGAGGCGGGCGGGGTCGAGCGGCACGTCCCCCGGCACGTAGGCGATGCCGAGGCCGCCGCCGAGGTCCACCTCCCGCACGAGGTGCCCGGTGGCGGCGGCGAGGAGCGCCCGCAGCTCGAGCACGCGCCGGGCCGCCACCTCGAAGCCGGCGGGGTCGAGGATCTGCGAGCCGATGTGCGAGTGCACGCCGACGAGGTCGAGCTCGGGGCGTGCGAGGACCGCCCGCAGCGCGGCCATCGCCGGGCTGTCCGCCCCGCCCGCGAGCGACAGGCCGAACTTCTGGTCCTCGTGGGCGGTCGAGACGTACTCGTGCCCGCCCGCGTGCACGCCGGTCGTCAGCCGGACCATCACCGGGGCGCGCACCCCCGCGCGCGCCGCGGCGTCGGCGACGCGGTCCACCTCGCCGAGCGAGTCGAGCACGATCCGCCCGACGCCGGCCGCGAGCGCGCGCCCGATCTCGTCGTCGGACTTGTTGTTGCCGTGCAGCCCGATGTCGGCGCCGGGCACCCCGGCCCGGAGCGCGACGGCGAGCTCGCCGCCCGTCGCGGTGTCGATCCGCAGACCCTCCTCGTGCGCCCAGCGCGCCACCGCGACGCAGAGGAACGCCTTGCCGGCGTAGTACACGTCGACGCCGGTGCCCAGCGGGGCGAACGCCTGCTCGAACGCCTCCCGGATGCCGCGGGCGCGCGCGCGGAAGTCCGCCTCGTCCAGCACGTAGACGGGGGTGCCGTGCTCCGCCGCGAGGTCGCGCAGGTCCACGCCGGCGACGGCGATCGCGCCGTCGTCGGTCCGGCGGGCCCCGGCGGGCCACACGTGCGGGTCGAGGGTCACATGCGCTCCGGTGCGCTCACGCCGAGCAGGCCGAGTCCGTTCGCGAGGACCGTGCGCGTGGCGTCGTTGAGCCACAGGCGCGTGCGGTTGACGTCGGTGACCGGCTCGTCGCCGTAGGGGATCACCCGGCGCTGCTGGTCGTACCACTTGTGGTAGGTCCCGGCGAGCTCCTCCAGGTACCGCGCGACGCGGTGCGGCTCGCGCAGCTCGGCGGCCTGGGCGACGACGCGCGGGTACTCCGCGAGCTTGCCGAGCAGGGCCGACTCGCTGGGGTGGTCGAGCACCGACGGGTCGAAGCCGTCCTCGCGCCGCACCCCGAGCTCCGCCGCGTTCCGCGCGACGTTGGCCGTCCGGGCGTGCGCGTACTGCACGTAGAAGACGGGGTTGTCGTTGGTGCGGGAGACGAGCAGGTCGAGGTCGAGGTCGATCTGCTGGTCCGCCGAGGACCGCGCGAGCGCGTACCGCGCCGCGTCCACGCCGACCGCGTCGACGAGGTCGTCCATCGTGACGAGCGTGCCCGCGCGCTTGCTCATGCGCACCGGCTCGCCGTCCTTGACGAGGTTGACGAGCTGGCCGATGAAGATCTCGAGGTTCTTCCACGGCTCGTCGCCGAAGGCGGCGCACATCGCCATCATCCGGCCGACGTACCCGTGGTGGTCGGCGCCGAGCATGATGAGCACCCGGTCGAAGCCGCGCTCGCGCTTGTCCAGGTAGTAGGCGAGGTCGCCGGCGAAGTAGGCCGCCTCGCCGTCGGACTTGAAGACGACGCGGTCCTTGTCGTCGCCGAACGCCGTCGTGCGCAGCCAGGTCGCGCCGTCCTTCTCGTACACGTGGCCGCCCTCGCGCAGGCGGGCGAGCGCGCGGTCGACGGCCCCGGACTCGTGCACGGAGTCCTCGTGGAAGTACACGTCGAAGTCGACGCGGAACTCGTGGAGCTTGCGCTTGATCTCGGCGAACATCAGCTCCACGCCGCGCGCCCGGAAGACCTCCTGCGCCTCGTCGTCGGGCAGGGTGCGCGGGTCGGGCTCGCCGGCCGCGATCGCGTCGGCGACGACCTGGGCGGCGATGTCCTCGATGTACTGGCCGCCGTAGCCGTCCTCCGGCACCTCGCGCCCGTGGGCGCGCGCCAGGAGGGAGCGGGCGAACCTGTCGATCTGCGCGCCGTGGTCGTTGAAGTAGTACTCGCGGGTGACGTCGGCGCCGCACGCCGCGAGCACGCGCGCGAGGGCGTCGCCGACGGCGGCCCATCGCGCGCCGCCGATGTGCAGCGGGCCGGTGGGGTTGGCGGAGACGAACTCGAGGTTGATGCGCTCGCCCGCGAGCGTCGTCGACGTGCCGTAGGCCGGGCCGGCCTCGACGATCGTGCGGGCGAGCTCGCCCGCGGCCGCGACGTCGAGGGTGACGTTGAGGAAGCCGGGGCCCGCCACGTCGACCTTCGCGACGCCGGGCACCTCGGCCAGGCGCGCGGCGATGAGGCCGGCGAGGTCGCGCGGCGCCATCCCGGCCTTCTTGCCGAGCTGCAGGGCGACGTTCGTCGCCCAGTCGCCGTGCTCGCGCTGGCGGGGTCGCTCGACGGAGACCTCGGCGGGCACGTCCTCGGGGGCGAGGGCGACGGCGCCCTCGGCGACGAGGCCGGTGAGGACGGCGTGCAGCGACTGGGCGAGCTCGGCGGGGGTCACCGGCAAAGCCTAGCGACGCGCGGGCGCACCGATCGTTCCGGCCCCCGGGGCCGCCCGGGCGACGCCCCGCCGGTGAGCCGTGGTCGCGCCCGCGCGCCCCCCTGGTGTTGACTTCGTGTCACGACAGCAGGAGGTGGGATGACACGGCGGACCAACCTCATCGATCAGGCAGTGGGTCGACTGCGCCAGCAGATCACCTCGGGGGCCTGGCCCGTGGGGACGCGCATCCCACCGGAGCCGGAGCTCACCGAGCTCATCGGCGTCGGCCGGAACACCGTGCGGGAGGCCGTGCAGTCGCTTGTCCACGCCGGCATGCTCGAGCGGCGCCAGGGCTCGGGCACGTACGTGATCTCCGACTCCGAGCTCGGGACGGCGATGGGCCGCGAGATCGCGGGCGCGCACCAGCGCGACGTGCTCGAGGTGCGGCGCAGCCTCGAGGTCGAGGCCGCGCGGCTCGCGGCGCAGCGGCGCACCGAGTCCCAGCTCGCCGAGATGCGCGAGCTGCACGACCGGCGGGCGGCGGCGTACGCGGCGGGCGACCTGGACACCGCGACCGACGCGGACCTCAACCTGCACCGCAAGATCGCCGAGGCCGCGGGCAACCCGGTGCTCCTCGCGCTCTACGAGACGCTGCTGGACGCCGTCGTCGCGAACATCCGGTTCAACTTCGAGCACCCGGCCGAGCAGGACGACCACGCGCACACCGCGCTCGTCGACGCGATCGCCGCCCAGGACGCGACGGAGGCGATGCAGCAGATCGACGACTACCTGTCCCTGTTCATCGGCGACGAGCCCGTCGGCTGAGCCCGCGCGGCCCGTCGCCCCCGCTCGCCCGACGGCGGCCCGGCGGGCGCCGGCTGGTAGTGTTCTGCCCCGTCCCGCCCGAGTAGCTCAGCGGATAGAGCGTCTGCCTCCGGAGCAGAAGGTCGCAGGTTCGAGTCCTGTCTCGGGCACCACACGAAGGGCCCCGTCCGGGCAAGGTCGGGGCCCTTCGTCGTCTCCGCTGACCTGCGAGATCGCGCCCCGCCCGGCGCCGCCGCCGACGCACCCCGTGGCGGGTGGGGCCCGCGGGCCCAGGACACGCGTGAGCCCCCGGATCGCTCCGGGGGCCCACGTGCGTGTATGACGGCTCGACCGTGCGGCGCGCGACCGACGTCGGGACGCCGACCGGCGCGGCTGCGGCGGTCAGACCTCGGTGTCGCGCGGCTGCGGGATGCCGGTGAGCAGGCTCCGGACCTCGGCCTCGCTGTAGCGCCGGTGGCCGCCCAGCGTGCGGATCGCCGAGAGCTTGCCGGCCTTGGCCCAGCGCGTCACGGTCTTCGGGTCCACGCGGAACATGCTCGCCACCTCAGACGGGGTGAGCAGTGCGCCGGGCGCGTCGGTACGGTTCACCCTGGCTGGGGTCTGAGGGGACATCTAGCACTCCTTGTCGTTCGGTCCGCCCGGCCGACCTCGTGGGCCCCGTGGCTTTGCGTCCCCACCTCGCGGTGGGTTTGCCCTTCTCGCTGACGTGGGACAGGCTGCCATAAATCCGGACATCGATGGTGGGACCAGTCGCCCGGAGCGGGAAGAATCACCCGTTCGGCACAACGCGGTCACCCGACCGGCGTAACGCCTCGAAACCCCTTTCGGCCCTCCTCGCCAGCTCCGGCGTCGAAACGCATCGATCGCCCGGGCCCCCGGGACGGCCTCCGGGGGCCGCTAGGTTGCCCCCATGACCGACCCGCGCGACCTGCTCGACGCCGCCACCCTGCGCGCCCGCGGGTGGCTCAAGTGGACCGCGACCCCCGACGCCGAGATCGCGGCCTGGGTCGCCGAGTCCGACCTCGGCACGGCGCCCGCGGTGGCCGAGGCGCTGCGGGACGCGGTGGCGCGCGGCCTCGTGGGCTACCTGCCGCCCGCCGTGCGGCGCGAGCTCGCCGAGTCGTTCGCCGCCTACGCGCGCGACGCGCACGGCTGGGCGGTCGACCCGGCGCGCGTCGTCCCGGTGGGGCACGTCACGGAGGCGCTGCGCACGGCGATCGACCTCTTCTCACGCCCCGGGTCGCCCGTCATCCTCCCGACGCCGGCCTACATGCCCTTCGTCACGGCGCCGACGACGTGGGGCCGGCCCGTCCTCGAGGTGCCGATGGTGCCCGACGGCGACGGCCGGGCCACCCTCGACCTCGACGCGGTGGCGGACGCGTTCCGCGCGGGCGGCCACCTGCTCGTGCTGGTCAACCCGCACAACCCGACCGGGCGCGTCGCCCGGGCCGACGAGCTCGCCGCGCTCGCCGAGGTCGTCGACCGGCACGGCGGGCGCGTGTTCGCCGACGAGATCCACGCCCCGCTCGTCCACGCGCCGGCGCGGCACGTCCCGTACGCGTCGGTCTCGCCCGCGGCGGCCGCGCACGCGATCACCGCGACCTCGGCGTCGAAGGCGTGGAACGTGCCCGGCCTGAAGTGTGCGCAGGTGGTGCTCACCAGCGACGCCGACGCCGCGACGTGGGCCCGCGACGACGTCCTGCTCACCGAGGGCGCGTCCACGCTGGGCGCGGTGGCGAACGCCGCGGCGTACGCCCACGGGCGCGAGTGGCTGGCGGACACGCTGGCCTACCTCGACGGGAACCGCCGCGCGCTCGCCGAGGTCCTCGCGGATCTGGCGCCCGAGGTCGGCTACCTCCCCCCGGAGGGCACGTACCTCGCGTGGCTCGATCTGCGTCACGCGCTGGCCGCCCTGCCCGACGGCGAGCGGCCGGGTGGGTCCCTGGCGTCCTGGCTGCGGCGGCGCACGGGCGTCGCGGTGACCGACGGCGCCCTGTGCGGCGCGGCCGGCGTCGGGCACGTGCGCCTCAACCTCGCGATGCCGCGCCCCATGGTGGTCGAGGCAGGCCGGCGGATCGCGGCCTGCCTCGACCGCTGAGCCCGCGGGCCCGGCGAGGGCCCGCGGGCCGGGCCCGTCAGGACGTCGCGGGCTGGGGCTGCGGCTCGCCGGCGCCGATCGCCGTCGCGCTCGTGGCGTGCTGGATCTCGATCCGGCGCGGCCGCGCCTCCTCGGCGACGGGGATCGTGAGGGTGAGCACGCCGTCGGCGTAGCTCGCGGTGATCTGGTCGAGGGCGAGGCCGCGGCCGAGCTGGAGCTGGCGCACGTAGGTGCCGGTCGCCCGCTCGCGCGCCAGCCACTGGACGTCGGAGTCGGTCCGGGCCGTGCGCTCGGCGCGGATCGTCAGCATGCGGTCCTCGACGGCGACGTCGATGCTGCCCGGGTCGGCGCCCGGCAGGTCGACGTGCATGACGTAGTGGTCGCCCGTCCGGTACAGGTCGATGGGCATCGCGGGCACGCTGGCGGTCGCGTCCCGCATCGCCGTCATCATCTGGTCCATCCAGCGGGCGGACTCGGCGAACGGGTCGAATCGCGTAGCCACGCTCGGTCACCTCCTCCTGGTGGCGGCCCCGGACCTTCCGGGGCGCCCGCGTGGACCCGGGCGGAGGCCGGCTGGGTGCAGCCTCCGCGCCGGGCGGCTACACACCATTAGTGTTAGCACTCTCGCTTCGCGAGTGCCAGTGATGGGACGATTCCCGGGACTCGCCGGTGAAATAGCCCACTGTCCGCCGGGACTTTGGGCACACAGTTCGGGCTCCCCCTCCGCCTAGCGTCGATACCGGATCAAGGGCGATCCGCAGCCGATGTCCCTTGAGGCCCGGGAGGATCCCCGTGAGCACCAGAAGCCGTGGCGAGACCGCCGCGATCCCGACGCAGAAGCACGGCCCCGCGGCCGCGTCGATCGACGCGCTCGTGGCCGGCGCCACCAAGGCCCTCGCGGCCTACGCCAGCCTCACCCAGGAGGACGTGGACCACATCGTCAAGAAGGCGTCCGTCGCCGCGCTCAACAAGCACGGCGAGCTCGCCCGCCTGGCGGTGGAGGAGACCGGCCGCGGCGTCTTCGAGGACAAGGCCGTCAAGAACATCTTCGCGTGCGAGCACGTCACGCACTCGATGGCCGACCTCAAGACCGTCGGCATCGTCGGCCGGGACGACCTGCACGGCATCGTGGAGATCGCCGAGCCGGTCGGCGTCATCTGCGGCGTCACGCCCGTGACCAACCCGACGTCCACCGCGATCTTCAAGGCGCTCATCGCCCTGAAGACCCGCAACCCGATCATCTTCGCGTTCCACCCGTCCGCGCAGGAGAGCTCGGTCGCCGCGGCCCGCGTCGTGCGCGACGCGGCTGTCGCCGCCGGCGCCCCCGAGCACTGCATCCAGTGGATCGCCGAGCCGAGCATCCAGGCCACGAACGAGCTCATGAACCACCCGGGCGTCGCGCTCGTGCTCGCCACCGGCGGCAACGGGATGGTCCGGGCCGCGTACTCGTGCGGCAAGCCCGCCCTCGGCGTCGGCGCCGGCAACGTGCCCGCCTACATCGAGCGGACCGCCCGGCTCGCCCGCGCCGTCAACGACGTCGTCATGTCCAAGGCGTTCGACAACGGCATGATCTGCGCCTCCGAGCAGGCCGCGATCCTCGACGACGCGATCTACGACGCCGCGATGGCGGAGTTCGCCCGGCTGCACGCGTACCGCTGCTCGCCGGAGGAGAAGGCGAAGCTCGAGCGCCTCATCTTCGGCGTCGACGCGGCCGGCGCGAACTGCGCGGAGGCCAAGCTCAACGCCGCCGTCGTCGGCCAGAGCGCCGTGCGCGTCGCCGAGATGGCCGGCTTCACGGTCCCCGCGGACACGTCGATCCTCCTGGCCGAGGTGTCCGGGGTCGGCCCGGCGGAGCCGCTGACGCGCGAGAAGCTCTGCCCGGTCCTCGCGGTCCTCCGCGCGGAGACCACCGAGCACGGCATCACGCTGGCCGAGCAGATGGTCGAGTTCGACGGCCTGGGCCACAGCGCCGCGATCCACTCCGAGGACGCCGCGCTCGTCGAGGAGTTCGGCCGGCGCGTCAAGGCGGTCCGGGTCATCTGGAACTCGCCCGCGTCGCTCGGCGGCATCGGCGACATCTACAACGCCTTCATCCCGTCGCTGACCCTCGGCTGCGGGTCGTACGGCGCGAACTCGGTGTCCAACAACGTCTCGGCGGTGAACCTCCTGAACATCAAGCGCATCGGGCGCCGGAACAACAACCTCCAGTGGTTCAAGGTCCCGGCCAAGACGTACTTCGAGCCGAACGCGATCCGCTACCTCGAGGACATGGCGGACGTGAACCGGGTGACGATCGTCACCGACCCGACGATGACCCGCCTCGGGTTCGTCGACAAGGTGCTCGACGTGCTCGCCCGCCGGCCGAACAAGGTCGCGCTGCAGATCATCGACAACGTCGAGCCGGAGCCCAGCATCTCGACCGTCGACCGCGGCGCCGAGCTCATGCGCGAGTTCCGTCCGGACACGATCATCGCCCTGGGCGGCGGCTCGCCGATGGACGCGGCCAAGGTCATGTGGCTGCGCTACGAGCACCCGGAGATCGTCTTCTCCGACATGCGGGAGAAGTTCTTCGACGTCCGCAAGCGCGCGTTCAAGTTCCCGACGCTCGGGAACCTCGCCAAGCTCGTCTGCATCCCGACGACGTCGGGCACGGGCGCCGAGGTCACCCCCTTCGCGGTCATCACCGACCCGAAGACGGGCCTGAAGTACCCGCTCGCGGACTACGCCCTGACGCCGACGGTCGCCATCGTCGACCCGGTGCTCACCGGCGAGATGCCCGGCTCGCTCGCGGCGGACTCGGGCTTCGACGCCCTCACGCACGCCACCGAGGCGTACGTGTCGGTCTACGCGAACGACTTCACGGACGGCATGGCGCTGCACGCCATCAAGCTGATCTTCGAGAACCTCGAGCGGTCGGTGAAGGGCGGCCCGGACGCCGACCGCGCGCGGGAGAAGATGCACAACGCGGGCACGATCGCCGGCATGGCGTTCGGCAACGCGTTCCTCGGCATCGTGCACGCGATGGCGCACACCATCGGCTCCACGTTCCACCTCGTGCACGGGCGGACCAACGCGACGCTCCTGCCGCACGTCATCCGCTACAACGGCACCGTCCCGACCAAGCTCACGAGCTGGCCGAAGTACGAGTCCTACGTGGCGCCCGAGCGGTTCCAGGAGATCGCCCGCAGCCTCGGCCTGCCGGCCTCGACGCCCCAGGAGGGCGTGGAGTCCTACGCCGCCGCGGTCGAGCGGCTGCGGGACGCGGTGGGCATCCCGCCGTCGTTCCAGGCCCAGGGGGTCTCGGAGCAGGCGTTCATCGGCAAGCTCGACGACCTCGCGATGCGGTCGTACGAGGACCAGTGCGCGCCCGCGAACCCGCGCATGCCGATGCTCGACGACATGAAGGACCTCATGACCGCGGCGTACTACGGGACGTCGCTGGAGGACGTGCGCCGGCGGCGCGCGGCGTCGGCCGACGACCGGTCAACCCAGGAGGCCGGGAGCGTCGCCTGACGCGGGTGGGCCCGCCCGGTCGCGCGGGCGGGCCCACCCACCACCACCCCCACGGCCCGGGCAGCTGCCCGGGCCGTCGGCGTCCCGGAGCGACACGGCAGCGCCGCGTGACGGCACCTTCGCGGCACGCCCCGCGATGACGGGCGCGCGGGCCGGTCCGCCCACTAGCCTGCCGGGGTGATCACCCAGCCTGCGACCGATGCCCCGGCCCCGCTCTCCGGCCACCAGCTCCACCTCGTCTCGGGCGACCACGAGGCGACGGTCACCGACGTCGGCGCGAAGGTGCGCCGGTACGCCGTCGGCGGGCGCGACGTCTTCACCCCGTACGGGGAGGACGAGGTCGCCCCGGCGGGCCACGGCGCCCTCCTCGCCCCCTGGCCGAACCGCCTCCGGGACGGCCGGTACACGTTCGACGGCGTCACCTACCAGGTGGACATCAGCGAGCCCCCGACCCGGACCGCGCTGCACGGCCTGGTCATGTGGCAGCGCTGGCGCGTGGTCGAGTCCGACGACGCCGACCACCGCCGCGGCGCGGCCGTCACCCTCGAGCTGCGGCTGCCCGCGAGCGGCGGCTACCCCTTCGACCTCCTGCTGCGGGTGACGTACCGGCTCGGCGACGCCGGCCTGCACGTGCGGGCCACCGCGACGAACCTCGGCGACCGCCCCGCCCCGTACGGGGTCGGCTTCCACCCGTGGCTGTCGCCCGGCCCGGGGACGCTCGACGAGTGCACGTTCCAGCTCGACGCCGCCACGCGCGTGCTCGTGGACGAGCGGCTGCTGCCCGTGGGCACCGAGCCCGCGTCCGGGGACTACGACCTGCGCGCCCCGCGCAGGGCGCGCGGCCTCGACCTCGACGACGCCTACCTCGACCCGATCCGCGACGAGGACGGCCTCTCGTGGGCGCGCCTGACCGGCCCCGACGGCCGCACCGCCGCGGTGTGGATGGACCGCACGATGGACTGCTGGCAGGTGTGCAGCGGCGACCACATCGACGCGGTCCCCTACCGGCGCACGGGGATGGCGGCCGAGCCCATGAGCTGCATCGCCGACGCGTTCCGCACGGGCGAGCGGCTCGTCGTCCTGCAGCCGGGCCAGACGCACGAGGTCACGTGGGGTGCCACGCTCCTCTGAGCCGCTGCGTGGGGCTCAGCTGCCCCAGTCGGTACCCATCTCGACGGTGCCGGGCAGGTACTCCCAGTGCCACGGCTCGTACGGGCCGGAGCCGCCGCGGCGCGCCCACGGCGGGTTGTGCCAGCCGTAGATCTCGCCGTTGTCGCGCAGCCACGACATCACCGACGAGTTGCGCGTCTCGGAGCCGCACAGGTCGATCGCCAGGCCCCAGCCGTGGTTGGACTGGCCGGGCTTCGCGGCGAGGCCGCCCTTCGTGTACGCCAGGCGACGCTGCTCGGCGAGGGTGCGGTAGGAGTCCGTGATGCACAGGTCGCGGTTGAACGTGGCCCGGAAGACGAGGTTGAGCTCGGCGAGCGCGACGGCGGCGTCGCCCCGCAGCATGTGGTTCGCGTCCCAGAGCCGACAGAGGTCCGAGGAGGCGATCTGGCCGTTCGCCGAGACCGCGGCGGCCTCGCCCGTGCAGTCCGGCAGGGGCGAGCGGTCCAGCGCCCGGCTCACCGACTCGGCGAGGCGGACGGGCTGCGCGGCCGCGGCGAGGAGCGAGGTCGGCGTGGTGTCGACCACGGTGCCGGCGAGCACCTCGTACGCCGTCGGGTAGTCGGCGACGGGCGCGGCGGCGTCGAACGCCTGGGCGCGGCCGTCCAGCTCCTCGACGACGGGGACGACGATCGTGGCCGCCCCGAGCGCGGCGAGCACGCCCACGCGGACGGCCCAGCCGGCGGACGCGCCGCGCCTGCGCCGGGCGCGGGAGGAGCGGCCGGACCGGAGCTCCCGGCGGGACGCCGTGGAGGTCGCCGAGGACGCCGTCGCCGAGGACGCCGTCCGGGACGGACGAGACTCCACAGGACCTCCGGGCTCGGTCGGGCACGTCGCCACCCCGTCGGACGGCGCGGCGGCGCCGGGCCGTGGACGAGGTGGTAACGGAACAGTAACGGGTCGCACGGGGGGAACAAAGGGCCGTTCGGGGCCCGGGTGCGTAAGAAGCGTCACAGTGGGGTTGTTCAGCCCTTCGTCGTGGGTTGTTCACCGCGCGCCCGGGGGTCAGCGGGGGTCTCGCGGGGCTCAGTCCTGGTGCCGCTGCATGACGTCGCGCACCTCACCGACGAGCTCCTCGAGGATGTCCTCGAGGAAGACGACGCCGACGACGTCGGGCGGCCCGTCGCCGTCGGGCACGACCACGCGGGCGAGGTGCGCGCCGCTGCGCTGCATGGCGGCGAGCGCGTCCTCCACCTCGTCGTCGGGGCCCACCTGGGCGAGCGGGCGGACGCGCCAGCCGGGGACGGGCCGCGCGCGGTCCGCCGGCCCGGCGTACAGGACGTCCTTGAGGTGCAGGTAGCCGACGGGCGTGCCGCCCTCGTCGGTCACCGGGAAGCGCGAGAACCCCGTGCGGGCGACGGCGCGCTCGACGTCCTCGACGGTGCAGCCCTGGGGCACCGACACGAGGCGGTCGACGGGCACCATCACGTCGCGCGCGGTCCGGTCGCTGAACTCGATGGCGCCGGCGAGCAGGCCCTGCTCGTCGCGCAGGAGGCCCTCCCGCTGCGAGCGGGCGACGATCGACTGCACCTCCTCGACCGTGAACGCGGACGCGACCTCGTCCTTCGGCTCGACGCCCGACAGCCGCACGATGTGGTTCGCCAGCCAGTTGAGCGCGGCGATCACCGGCCGGACCACGCGGGCCACCCACACCAGCGGCGGCGCGAACCACATCGCGGCCCGGTCCGGCCCGGCGACCGCGAGGTTCTTCGGCACCATCTCGCCGAGCACCACGTGGAGGTAGACGACCACCGCGAGCGCGACGGCGACCGCGACCGGGTGCACCGCGCCCTCGGGCAGCCCGACGGCGGTCAGCGGCCCCTCGAGGAGGTGCGCGAGCGCGGGCTCGGCCACCACGCCCAGCGACACCGACGCGACGGTGATGCCGAGCTGGGCGCACGCGAGCATGAGCGAGACGTGCTCCATCGCCCACAGCACGGTGCGGGCGCGCGCGGAGCCCGCCTCGGCGAGCGGCTCGATCGCGCTGCGCCGCGCGGACACCACGGCGAACTCCGCGCCGACGAAGAAGGCGTTCGCCGCGAGGAGCAGCACGCCGAGGACGACGGCGACCCCGGGGCTCACGACGCCACCCGCCGCACGCGCAGCCGCTCCACCCGGCGGCCGTCGAGCGCCTCCACGGTGAGGACCACGCCGTCGACCTCGACGGCGTCGCCGACCCGGGGCAGCCGGCCGAGCCGCGCCATCACGAGCCCGCCGAGCGTCTCGTAGGCCGGGTCCTCGGGGACGACGACGCCGGCCTGCTCCGTCAGCTCGTCGGGCCGGAGGAGGCCCGGCACGCTCCAGGTGTCCTCGCCCACCCGGCGGGCGCCCGCCTCGCGCGGGTCGTGCTCGTCGGCGACCTCGCCCACGAGCTCCTCGACGACGTCCTCCAGCGTGACGACGCCGGCGGTCCCGCCGTACTCGTCGACGACGACGGCCATCTGCAGGTGCTCGCGCAGCTCGACGAGGAGCGGCCCGAGGCCGACGGTCTCGGGCACGCGCGGCGCCGGGTCCATGAGCGCCGCCGCGGGCACCTCGCCCCGGCGCTCGTACGGCACCGCGACCGCGCGGCGCAGGTGGACGAGCCCGACGACGTCGTCGTGGGACTCGCCGATGACCGGGAACCGCGAGTGGCCGGTCGCGTGGGCGAGCGCGACGACGTCGGCGGCCGTGTCGTCGCGGCGCACGACGTCCATCCGGGTGCGGTCCGTCATGACGTCGACCGCCGTGAGCGTGCCGAGCTCGATGGAGTTCGCGAGCAGGGTCGCCGTCCCGGCGTCGAGCGTGCCGGCCGCGGCCGAGCGCCGGACCAGCGCGACGAGCTCCTGCGGCGAGCGGCCGCCCGAGAGCTCCTCGCGGGGCTCGACGCCGAACCGGCGCAGCAGCGCGTTCGCGCTCGCGTTGAGCACGGCGATGACGGGCCGCAGCGCCGTCGTGAACGCCCGCTGCAGCGGCACGACGAGGCGGGCGGTCGTCAGCGGGGTGCTCAGCGCGTAGTTCTTGGGCACGAGCTCGCCGAACAGCATGGAGAAGCCGTTGACGAGCACGATCGCCAGCACGGCGGCCACGCCGGTGGCGGCCGCGGTGGCGAGCACCTCGCCGAGCCCGGCCGCCAGGAGGTCGGTGAGCGCGGCCTGCGCGGTGTAGCCGAGGAGGATCGTCGTCAGCGTGATGCCGACCTGCGCGCCCGAGAGCTGGGTGGAGAGCTCGCGCAGGGCGGCGAGCACGGACGCGGCCCGCCGGTCGTGGCGGCGCGCGAGGTCCTGCTCGACCACCCCGGGGTCGAGGGTGACGAGCGCGAACTCGGCCGCGACGAAGACCGCCGTCCCGGCCGTGAGCAGGACGCCGAGCCCGACGAGCAGCCACTCGGTCAGCACGGGGCGCTCACGACGGGAGGGCGCCGCGGCGCGGCGCGCACGGCCGGCGGCCGCGCAGGGTCAGGACGTGGGGCGAGCCGGTGCCGACGGCGCGGCACCGGCACGGACTTGAGCTGTCCATGATCCGGCGAGCATAACTCAGCGCCCCGAGGACGTTGTGCCAGGCTGTAGGGGTGATCAGCAGATCAGCGCAGCCGACCTCGAAGGGCGGGCCGGGCGCGGTCCGCGTGCTCGTCGTCGAGGACGAGCCGGCGATCGCGACGGCGATCCAGCACCGGATGGCCGCGGAGGGCTGGCAGGTCGACGTGGCGGCCGACGGGCCCTCCGGGGTGCGGGCCGCGGCCGAGCTGCACCCCGACGTCGTCGTGCTGGACGTCATGCTGCCCGGCATGGACGGCCTGGAGGTCTGCCGCCGGATCCAGGCCGAGCGCCCGGTCCCCGTGCTCATGCTGACCGCGCGCGACGACGAGACGGACGTGCTCGTGGGGCTCGGCGTCGGCGCGGACGACTACATGACCAAGCCGTTCTCGATGCGCGAGCTCGTGGCGCGGACCAAGGCGCTGCTGCGCCGGGTGGAGCGCGCGGCCCAGCTCTCCGAGACCGCGCCGCCCGCGATGACCGTCGGCGACGTCGTCATCGACCGGGCGCAGCGGCGGGTGTCGCGGGCCGGGCGGCCCGTGCACCTCACGCCCACGGAGTTCGACCTGCTCGTCACGCTCGCCGCGACGCCGCGCACGGTCCTCACCCGCGAGAAGCTGCTCGCGGAGGTGTGGGACTGGGTGGACGCGAGCGGCACCCGGACGGTCGACTCGCACGTCAAGGCCCTGCGGCGCAAGCTCGGCGCGGACCTCATCCGGACGGTCCACGGCGTCGGCTACGCCTTCGAACCGGCGGAGTGACGCGTGGCCCAGGCGCGGCACGGGCGGCGCCTGCTCCCGGACGTCCGCCCGCTCGACAGGTTCTCCTCGATCAAGATCAAGCTCGGGGTGCTCGTCACGGCGACGGTCACGCTCGCGGCGTTCGTCACGTGGCTCGGCCTGCGCAACGAGCTGGGGCCCTCGCGGACCCTGCCGCTCGCCGTCGTCGTCTCGGTCATCGCGGTCCAGGTGATCGCCCACGGCATGACGGCGCCCCTGCGGGAGATGCGCACGGCGGCGCGCGCGATGGCGTCGGGCGACTACTCCCGGCGCGTCCGCGCGACGAGCCGCGACGAGGTGGGCCAGCTCGCGCAGGCGTTCAACACGATGGCCCAGGACCTCGAGCAGCTCGACACGCTCCGCCGCGAGATGGTGGCGAACGTCTCGCACGAGCTGCGCACCCCCGTCGCCGCCCTGCACGCCCAGCTGGAGAACATGGTCGACGGCGTCGTCGCGCCCGACCAGGAGGCCCTCCGGGCGGCGCTGGACCAGACGGAACGCCTCAGCCGCCTGGTCACGTACCTGCTCGACCTCTCGCGGATCGAGGCGGGTGCCGTCGGGCTGGAGATCGCGGACCTGCCCGTGGGGCCGTTCCTCGAGGAGGCGGCCGCCGCGGCCCGCCCGATCGGGGCGCAGAAGGACCTCTCGTTCGTCATCGACGTGCAGCCCCCGGACCTCTCGGTGCCCGCCGACGCCGAGCGGCTGCACCAGGTGGTGACGAACCTCCTGCACAACGCCGTGCGGCACTCCCCCGCCGGCGGCGAGATCCGGCTCGAGGCGCGCCGGGCGGGCTCGAGCGTCGTCGTCGACGTCGTGGACCAGGGGCCGGGCATCGCGCCGGGCGACCGGCAGCGCGTCTTCCAGCGCTTCACGCGCGGGAACGTGCCCCGGACGGGCGGGGAGAGCACGGGCGGGACGGGGCTCGGGCTCGCGATCGTGCGCTGGGCGGTCGAGCTGCACGGCGGCACGGTCGAGGTCGCCGACTCGGCGACCGGGTGCCGCATGCGGGTGACCCTGCCGGGCGGCGCCGCGCCGGGCCGGGCGGGGGGTGCCGCGGCGCGCGGCTGAGCGGCCGACGGGGCGCGCCGGGGACCCGGACGCCGTCGGCGTGGGAATGCAGTTGTTATAGGAATAGTCGAACAAGTAGGGTGACGCCCATGACCACAACCCACGGCGTGGTCCGCGTCGAGCACCTCACGAAGTCCTTCGGGCCGGTGCTCGCCGTGGACGACCTCACCTTCGAGATCGGGCCGGGACGTGTGACCGGCTTCCTCGGCCCGAACGGGGCCGGCAAGACGACCACCCTGCGCATGCTGCTGGGCCTGGTCACCCCGACCTCGGGCACGGCCACCATCGACGGCCGCAACTACGTCGACATTCCGCGGCCCGGCCGCACCGTCGGCGCCGCGCTCGAGGCCTCGAGCTTCCACCCCGGCCGCACCGCGCGCGACCACCTCCGGGTGCTCGCCCCGCAGGTCGGCGTCCCCACGCGCCGGTGCGACGAGGTCCTCGAGCTCGTCGGCCTCAAGGACGCGGCCCGACGCCGGGCGGGCGGGTTCTCCATGGGCATGCGCCAGCGCCTCGGCCTGGCGGCGACCCTGCTCGGCGACCCCCAGGTGCTGCTCCTCGACGAGCCGGCGAACGGCCTCGACCCGCAGGGCATCGCCTGGCTCCGCTCCCTCCTGCGCTACCTCGCCGGCGAGGGCCGCACGGTCCTCGTCTCCAGCCACGTGCTGTCGGAGGTGCAGCAGACGGTCGACGACGTCGTGATCATCGCCAAGGGCCGCCTCGTGCACGCCTCGTCCCTGGCGGACCTCGAGGCGCTCGCCCGACGCGAGGGCCTCGCCCGGCGCAGCACCCTCATCGCCTCACCGGACCCGGCGCGCCTCGCGCGCATGGTCGAGGAGCGCTGGCCCGGCCGCGCGACGCCGGTCCCGGGCCGCCCCGACGCCCTGCTCATCGCCGACGTGACCGCGGCCGAGGCCGGCGCGGCCGCCTTCGCGGCCGGCGTCGAGGTGCACGAGCTGGTGCCCGGGGAGGTCAACCTCGAGGAGGTGTTCCTCCGCCTGACGAACGGGGACACCGACGCGCCGAGCGCACCGGAGGTGGCAGCGTGAGGGCCGCACTGCTCAGCGAGTACCGCAAGTTCGTCACGACCCGCATGTGGTGGGTCCTCCTGCTCGTCATGGCGCTGTACATGGCCTTCATCGCGGCCTCCTTCGGCTTCGCGATCGCGGCCGACCCCGACGCGCTGACGACGGGCATCCCGGGCGGCGACGGCGCGGTGGCGATCCCGCCGCTGCAGCTCGCGCTCGCCATCTACACGCTCGCGCCGACCTTCGGCTACGTGTTCCCGGTGATCGTCGGCTCGCTGTCGGTCGCCGGGGAGTTCCGGCACATGACGATCACCCCGACGCTCCTCGCCGAGCCGCGGCGCAGCGTCGTCGTGGGCGCGAAGCTCCTGGCGAGCCTCCCGCTCGGCGTGCTCTTCGGCGTCGTGGGGGTGCTGGCGACGTTCCTGCCGGGGGCGGGGGTGCTCGCGGCGACCGGCAACTCGACGTTCCTCACCGACCCCGAGGTGCTGCGCGCGGCGGCGTGGTCGATCGTCGCCCTCGCGATCTGGACGCTCGTCGGCGTGGGCTTCGGCACGGCGCTGAAGAACCAGGTGGTCGCGATCGTCGTCGTCCTCGCGTTCACCCAGCTCGTCGAGCCGCTGCTGCGGATCGCGTTCGGGATGATCAAGGGCCTCGAGGGCGTCGCGAAGTGGCTGCCCGGCGCGGCGGGCGAGGCGATCGCGGGCTCGAGCTTCTACGCCGCGACGGGCCTCAACGACCTGCTCACCCGCTGGCAGGGCATCGTCGTGCTCGTCGCCTACGGCCTCGTGCTCGCCGCCATCGGCCGCTTCACGACGTTCCGGGGCGACATCACCTGACCGGGTCCGGACCGGCCCCTCTCCGGCCCTGACCGACGCCGCCCGCGGGGACTCACCCGGAGACCCCCGCGGGCGGACGGGTCCGCCGCGCCTTGACCCGGCCGCGAGCGGGCCTTTGCGCGCTCCCGACCGCGTCCTGACGGGCCTGTGACCTGCGGCTCCGCCGGTGTCCGACGCGCGGGTGAACCCGGTTCGCCACGGCCGCCCCGACCGGGACCAAAGGCCCGGGTTGGCCTAGGGTGGGAGGGTGCACCGGCCGCAGAGCAGCGGCCCTACGACGTGGGTGGAAGTGGGCGATCCTCGCGTGTCCCAGCAGGCTGACCGTGACGTCCGGTCGACGTTCGGCGCGAACCAGTGGCTCGTGGACGAGCTGTACGAGCAGTACCTCGCCGACAAGGACTCCGTCGACCCAGCGTGGTGGGACTTCTTCGCCGACTACCGCCCCCGGTCCGAGGCACCGTCCGGGCAGGTGAACGGCCGCCCCGCGGCCACCACGACCGAGGCCCCCGCGCGGCCGGCCGACGGCGCCCCCGCCGACGCCGGCGCCCCCGCGCCGTCCGCGGGCCCGACGTCGGCGGCGCCCGCCCCGCCGTCGCGCGCCACGACGCGCACGCCCCCGACGACGCCGGACGACCGGCCCGCGCCCGCGTCCCGCGCCGTCCGCTCCCCCGCGCAGGCCACGCCCCAGACGCCGCGCGAGCCCGACGCCGCCGTGCCGGTCGCCGCCGCGCAGCCCCCGACCGCCTCGTACGCCGAGCAGCCCCAGGCGCGCCTCGACTGGGACGCGGCGCAGGAGGAGGTCGTCGAGCGCCTGCGCGGGCCAGCCGCGCGGGTCGTGACGAACATGACCGCGAGCCTGGAGATCCCGACGGCCACCTCGGTGCGCACCGTCCCGGCCAAGCTCATGGTCGACAACCGGATCGTCATCAACAACCACCTCGCGCGCGGCCGCGGCGGCAAGGTCTCCTTCACGCACCTCATCGGCTACGCGGTGGTCGAGGCGATCGCCGACGTGCCCGTGATGAACGCGGGCTACACCGAGGAGGACGGCAAGCCCGCCGTCGTGCACCGCGGGCAGGTCAACCTGGGCCTCGCGATCGACCTCGCCAAGCCCGACGGCACCCGCCAGCTCCTCGTGCCGAACATCAAGAACGCCGGGGCGCTGGACTTCGGCCAGTTCGTCGCGGCCTACGAGGACGTCGTGCGGCGTGCCAGGACCGGCCGCCTCACCGTCGAGGACTTCGCGGACACGACGATCACGCTGACCAACCCGGGCACGATCGGCACCGTCCACTCCGTGCCGCGCCTCATGCCCGGCCAGGGCACGATCATCGGCGTCGGCGCGATGGACTACCCGGCGGAGTTCCAGGGCGCCTCCGAGGAGCAGCTCGCCCGGATGGGCGTCTCGAAGGTCCTCACGCTCACCTCGACCTACGACCACCGCATCATCCAGGGCGCCCAGTCCGGCGAGTTCCTGCGGATCGTGGGCGCGAAGCTCCTCGGCGAGGGCGGGTTCTACGACCGCGTCTTCACCGCGATGCGCGTGCCCTACGAGCCGGTGCGGTGGGTGCGCGACAACACCGTCGACCACGACACCGAGCTGGCCAAGCCCGCGCGGATCGCCGAGCTCATCCACGCGTACCGGTCGCGCGGCCACCTCATGGCCGAGACCGACCCGCTCGCCTACCGCCAGCGCAAGCACCCCGACCTGGACATCCAGAGCCACGGCCTGACGCTGTGGGACCTCGACCGCGAGTTCCCGACGGCGGGCTTCACCGGCAAGCCGCGCGCGACGCTGCGCGAGATCCTCGGGCTGCTGCGCGACTCGTACTGCCGCACCGTCGGCGTCGAGTACATGCACCTGCAGGACCCGCGCCAGCGGCGCTGGCTGCAGGAGCGGCTGGAGTCGGGCTACGCCCGCACGCCGCGCGAGGACCAGCTGCGCATCCTGCGCCGGCTCAACGCGGCCGAGGCGTTCGAGACGTTCCTGCAGACGAAGTTCGTGGGCCAGAAGCGCTTCTCGCTCGAGGGCGGCGAGTCGCTCATCCCGCTGCTCGACGCGATCCTGTCGCGCGCGGCCGAGAACGGCCTCGACGAGGTCTGCATCGGCATGTCCCACCGCGGCCGGCTCAACGTGCTCACCAACCTCGCGGGCAAGAGCTACGCGCAGGTGTTCGCCGAGTTCGAGGGGAACCAGGACCCGCGCAGCGTCCAGGGCTCCGGCGACGTCAAGTACCACCTCGGCACCGAGGGCGTCTTCACGTCCGAGTCCGGCGCGACGACGAAGGTCTACCTCGCGGCGAACCCCTCGCACCTCGAGGCGGTCGACCCGGTGCTCGAGGGCATCGTCCGCGCCAAGCAGGACCGGATCGACCTCGGCGGCGACGGCTTCTCCGTGCTGCCGATCCTCATCCACGGCGACGCCGCGTTCGCCGGCCAGGGCGTCGTCGTCGAGACCCTCAACCTGTCCCAGCTGCGCGGCTACCGCACGGGCGGCACGGTGCACGTCATCGTCAACAACCAGGTCGGCTTCACGACCGGCCCGGCCTCGTCGCGGTCGACGTACTACTGCACCGACGTCGCCAAGGGCCTGCAGGTGCCGATCTTCCACGTCAACGGGGACGACCCCGAGGCGTGCGTGCGCGTGGCCGAGCTCGCGTTCGAGTTCCGCGAGCAGTTCGACCGCGACGTCATCATCGACATGGTCTGCTACCGCAGGCGCGGCCACAACGAGGGCGACGACCCGTCGATGACGCAGCCGCTCATGTACAACCTCATCGAGGCGAAGCGGAGCGCGCGCAAGCTCTACACGGAGTCGCTCGTCAGCCGCGGCGACATCTCGGTCGAGGAGGCCGAGCAGGCGCTGCAGGACTACCAGAACCAGCTCGAGCGCGTGTTCCGGGAGACGAAGGAGGGCGCCGCCGCGCGGGCGGCGGGCCGCGACGACGTCGCCGGGCTCGAGAAGCCGGAGTCCCAGCTCGAGGACGCGGGCACGATGGTCGGCTGGCGCACGGCCGTGCCGCCGGAGGTCCTGCACCGCATCGGCCGGGCGCACGTGCGGCCGCCGGAGGGGTTCACCGTCCACCCGAAGCTCGAGCCGCTGCTCGCCAAGCGCGAGGAGATGTCGCGCGTCGGCCCGGTCGACTGGGGCTTCGGCGAGATCCTCGCGTTCGGCTCGCTGCTGCTCGAGGGCACGCCCGTGCGGCTGGCCGGGCAGGACTCGCGGCGCGGCACCTTCGTCCAGCGGCACGCCGTCCTGCACGACCGGCGGACGGGCGCCGAGTGGACCCCGCTGAACTTCCTGTCGAGCGACCAGGCGAAGTTCTGGGTCTACGACTCCTCGCTGAGCGAGTTCGCGGCGATGGGCTTCGAGTACGGCTACTCCGTCGAGCGACCCGACGCGCTCGTGCTGTGGGAGGCCCAGTTCGGCGACTTCGCCAACGGCGCGCAGACGATCATCGACGAGTTCGTCGCCTCGGCCGAGCAGAAGTGGGGCCAGCGCTCGTCGGTGGTCCTGCTGCTGCCGCACGGCTACGAGGGCCAGGGGCCGGACCACTCGTCGGCCCGGATCGAGCGCTACCTGCAGCTCTGCGCCGAGGACAACATGACCGTCGCGGTGCCGAGCACGCCCGCGTCGTACTTCCACCTGCTGCGGCGCCAGGCGTACGACCGGCCGCGGCGGCCCCTCGTCGTCGCCACCCCGAAGTCGCTGCTGCGGCTCAAGGCGGCGACGTCGCCGGTCGAGGCCTTCACCGAGGGCACGTTCCGCCCGGTGCTCGGCGAGGAGCACCTGCCGGCGGACGCCCGGGTGGACCGCGTGCTCCTGTGCGCGGGCAAGGTCTACTACGACCTCCTCGCGCACCGGGCCAAGACGGGCGACGCGCGGACGGCGATCGTCCGCCTCGAGCAGCTCTACCCGCTCGACGTCGACGCGCTGGCGGAGGCGGTGGCCCCCTGGCCGGACGCCGAGCTGGTGTGGGTCCAGGAGGAGCCGGCGAACCAGGGCGCCTGGTCGTACATGACGCTGACGCTCGGTGACCGCCTCGGCCGCCCGCTGCGCCGCGTGTCCCGTGCGGCGGCCGCGTCCCCCGCGACCGGCTCGAGCGCCACGCACGTCGCGGAGCAGACGGCGATCGTGACGGAGGCCTTCGCCCGCTGACCGGCGCGCGTCGGTCCGCCGCGCGCCGTCCCGCCTCGGCCAGACTGCAGCGTGGGCCCTGCGCGGGCCGACGCGAGGGGAGGCTACGGTGACGGCTGTGGTGCGGCGCATCTGCGTCGTCGGCGACGAGCTCGTGGCGGGGGTCGGCGACGCCAAGGCGCTCGGCTGGCTCGGGCGCGTCACCGCGCGCACCGCCGTCGAGCCGCCCCTCGTGGTCCTGCCGCTGCCCGTCCCTGGCGAGACGACGGCGGGCCTCGCCGCGCGCTGGGAGGCGGAGGTCATGCTGCGCCTCGGCCCGGAGCCGACGCCGGGCGACCACCTCGTCGTCGCGCTCGGGCACGCCGACCTCGACGCGGGGATCTCCCTCGCCCGCAGCCGCCTCAACCTCGCGAACGTGCTCGACACGGCGGAGTCCCGGCGGCTGCGCACCCTGGTGGTCGGCCCCCCGCCGTCGGCGCGCCACGAGCCCGACCGCCAGGCGGAGCTGTCCGCGGCGTTCGCCGACGTCACGACGCGACGCCGCATCCCCTACGTGGAGACGTACGCGCCGCTCGCCCGCCACGAGCAGTGGCTCGCAGACCTCGCCGAGGGGGACGGCCGCCTGCCCGGCCAGGCGGGCTACGGCCTCATGGCGTGGCTCGTGCTGCACTCCGGCTGGCACCGCTGGCTCGGCCTGCCCGACGACGTCTGACCGCCCGGGCGCGGCCCGTCAGCGGGGCGCGCCCACCGTCGACCGGAGCATCTCCCACAGCGCCGCGGCGTCCACCGGGCGGGAGAACAGGTAGCCCTGGCCGAGCGCGCACGCGCTGTCGCGCATGACGGCGCACTGCTCGGGCCGCTCGATGCCCTCGGCGACCGTCGACAGGTGCAGCGTGCGGCCGAGCTCGACGATCGCCCGCGCGAGCTGCGCGGCCTCGGCGTCGTCGGCGACGTCGTCGACGAACGCCTTGTCGATCTTGAGGATGTCGACCGGGAACCCGCGCAGGTAGGTCAGCGACGAGTACCCCGTGCCGAAGTCGTCGACCGCCAGCCCGACGCCCAGGGCCTTGAGCTCGCCGAGACGCGACATGGCGAGGTCACGGTCCTTCATGAGGATCGACTCGGTGATCTCGAGCACGAGGCCGTCCGGCGGCAGGCCGGAGTCGGCGAGGGCGGCCGCGACGCGCGCGGCGAGCCCGGGCTCGGCGATCTGCCGGGCGGAGAGGTTGACGGCCACCGCGGGCGCGCGGCCCGGCGGGAGCGCGTCGTGCCACACGCGCGCCTGCCGGCACGCCTCGCGCAGCACCCAGTCCCCGATCGGCAGGATGACGCCCGTCTCCTCCGCGACCGGGATGAACGACAGGGGCGGCACCCAGCCGTGACCCGGCCGGTCCCAGCGCAGCAGCGCCTCGACGCACACGACGTCCTCGGTGACGAGGTCGACGATCGGCTGGTAGTGCAGGCAGAACTCGTCGTGCGTCAGGGCGGTGCGCAGGTCGTGCTCGAGCTCGACGCGGCGCTCGAACCGCTCGCGCATCGAGGTGTCGAAGACGACCGAGCGCCCGGCACCGGTCTGCTTCGCCTCGTACATGGCGACGTCCGCGTCGCGCACGAGCGACTCGCCGTCGGTGGACCCGGGCGGGGCGGTGACGATGCCGATGCTCGCGTCGACGAAGACGTCCCGGCCCGCGATCGCCACGGACTCGCGGATGGCGGCCCCGATGCGGTCCGCGATCGCCACGACGCCCTCGACGTCGTCGACCGCCTCGATGAGGACCGCGAACTCGTCGCCGCCGAACCGGGCCGCCGAGTCCCGGCCGCGCAGGGCGCCGCGGATCCGTGCGCCGACCTCCATGAGCAGCGCGTCCCCCGCGGCGTGGCCGAGGGTGTCGTTGACCATCTTGAAGCGGTCGAGGTCGATGAACAGCACCGCGACGAGCGGCCCGGGCGACGCGCCGAGGGCCTCGTCGAGGCGCTGCATGAACAGCCGGCGGCTCGCCAGCCCGGTCACGGCGTCGTGGTTCGCCCGGTCCATCTCCGCGAGCGTCAGCGCGTCCGTGAGGGCCAGGCTGACCTGCTCGGCGAACGCCTCGAGGACGGCCTGGTCCTCCGTGCCGTAGGCGCGGTCCGGCGCGGACGACGCGACCACGAGGGCGCCGGCGGGCCGGCTCCCCTCGTGCACCGGGGCGGCGAGCGCGGTGGCGGGCCGCTCCCCCGGCCAGGCGTCGACGTCGCTGCCCAGCACCGGCCCCCGGGCGAGGACGACGCGGTCGGTCGTGATCGCGGCCCACGTCGGGTCGGTCGGCGACGGGCGCGACCGGCGCACGGCCGCCTCCACCGCGGCGGGCATGCCGCGCGACGTGACGTGCACGAACCGATCGGGGTCGTCGCGGTCGACGAGGCAGATGACCGCGACGTCGTCGCCGAGGAGGCCGCGCGCGCCGTCGACGACGGTGCCGAGCACCTCGTCGAGCGGCGCCCGGCGGGTGATCGCCCGCTGCACGCCGACGAGCCGCTCGAGGAGCTGGTGGCGCACTCGCAGCGACTCCAGCAGGCGCCGGTTCTCCGCGGCCTGCCGGTCCGACAGCGCGCGCATCGCGCGCTCGGTCTCGACGGTCCGCAACGAGAGCAGGGCGACGTGGAACGCGCGGGCCATGCCGCGCAGGAGGTGCACCTCCGCGGTCGAGAACTCGCTGATGTACGAGCGCGCGACGACGAGGTGCCCGTCGGTCGCCTCGCGCAGCGGGGCGGCGAGCGCCGCGCACACGCCGACGCCCGGGACCTCGATCTCCTCCGTCTCGCGGTGGGCGACCGCGAGCAGCGCGTCGGTGGACGCCAGGTCCTCCGGGATGCCGACGGCCGCCTCCACGCGCCCCGGCAGGATGACGGCGCCCACCTCGGCGTCGAAGGCGGCGGCGACCCGGCCGGCGGCCACGCGGGCCGCGGTGGCGCTGTCGGGGCAGGACGAGACGGCCGTCAGGAACTGCACGAGCAGCTGCGTCGAGGAGGTCTCGGCGGAGGTGGGCATGCGTCGCACCGTCGTCACCTGCGCCGCCCAGGGCACACGGGCCCGCCCGTCCCGCCCGCACCGACCGGCCGGCGGGGCGTCCGCGCGCGCTCTGCCATTGCAGCCTCCCAGGGCCAGCGGCGCCGGGAGCCGCGCCGCACCTGAGGGATCGGCCGGCACGCGGCGCTCCTGAGCCCGGGGGCGGGTGAACCCTCCGTGATGTCGATCACGGTCGGTCGTCTGCCCGGACCGCCGGCCGCGGCCCCTCAGCGGCCCGTCAGCGACCCGTCAGCGGCCGGTCAGCGTCGCGACGATGGCCCGGCGGGCCGAGTCGAGCACCGTGCGCACGGTGTCGACCGTGAGCTGGGTGACCTCCCCCCGCGCGTCGGCGCGGCGCAGCTCCGCGCGCATCTCGTCGCGGAACTCGTGCAGCAGGGCCTCGGCCTCCGCGCGCCGCGCGCGGGAGGCCGCCCGCCGCTCGCCCGCCGGCGAGACGGGCGTGCCCGCCGCGGCCCGCACCTCCTGCGCGGCCGCGGCGAGGTCCGCGCGCAGCTCCGCCATGGCGCCGCGCACCTCGTCGCGCACCTGCGCGGCGAGCGAGCGCACGGTCTCGGCGAGGTCCTCCTCCAGGGCGGCGAGGTCGCCGCGCCGGGCCGCCAGCTCGGCGCGGCCGGCGTCGGTGAGGCGGTACGTGCTCTTGCGGCCGTCGTCGGTGCGCTGGACGAGCCCCTCCTCCTCGAGCCGCGCGAGCCGCGGGTAGACGGTGCCCGGGCTCGGGCGGTAGGTGCCCCCGAACCGGTCGGACAGGGCGGTGATGAGCTCGTAGCCGTGCTTGGGCCCGCTCTCGAGGAGCGCGAGCAGGTACAGCCGGAGCTGGCCGTGCGCGAAGACGGCCATCAGACCGCCCCGCCCTCGCGGCCGGGACCGCCGCGCAGGACCGTGACGTGCCCGGAGACCGTCTTCGTCGAGAGCCGGACGGCTCCGTCGCCGCGGACGACGTCGACGGAGCCGGTGACGTACCCGTCGCCCGTGTGGGCCTCGCCGTCCACGACGACGCGGCCGGAGACGCTCTTCGCGGCGACGGTCACGCCGAGCCCCTCGGGCAGGCGGACCGTGACGTCGCCGGAGACGGTCTGGGCGTACAGCTCACGGGCCGCCGCGGCGTCGAGGGTGACGGTGCCCGACACGGTGGTCACCTGCACCTGGCCGAACCGGCCGGAGGCCGTGACGCCGCCGGACACGGCGTTGGCGCGCAGGTCCCCGACGTGGCCGCGGACGACGAGGTCCCCGGAGACGGACTTCGCGACGAGCAGGCCGCGCGTGCCGTCGGCGACCACGGAGCCCGAGACCGTGGAGACCTGCGCCCCGCCGGTCATCTCGGCCAGGAGGCCCTCCGCGGTCACGGTGCCGATCCGGGCGGCGACGTCGCGCGGGACCGCGATGTGCACGTCCGCGCGGTCGTCGGCCCGCCAGCCCTTGAAGCGGTCGAGCCAGCCCTCCCAGCCGCCGAGCGTGTACGGGTAGCCGACGCGGAGCTCGCCGTCGGCGAGCGTCACCTCGAGCGACCGGCCGACGACGCGGTGCACCTCGATCCGGGCGCCGGGCTCGTCCCGCCCGACGACGTCGACGCGGCCCGCGACGAGCCCGACGCGCAGCGCGCGGACGTCGTCGAGCTCGATGATCTGGGGCCCGGTGACCACCCACGTGTCCCGCTGCACGCCCGTCACGTTCATCGCCTGCCTCCCGATTCGAGATATATCGCGTTTCCGAAGGCACGATATATCTCGACTTCCGGCGGGCGCAAGCGTACCGCCCGACGCCGGCACCCAGGGTCGGCACCCGGGCCCCTCCCCCGCCCGACGGCGGGGCCCGCCTAGCGGACGACGCCCGCCGCGCGCAGCTCGACCGTGAGGTCCTGCGGGCGCGTGGCCACGGCGCACGCGTCCTCGTAGGTGACGACGCCCTCCGAGACCAGCTGGAAGAGGTGCTTGTCGAAGGTCTGCATCTTGTAGAACTCGCCCTCGGCGATGAGGTCCTCGAGCGGCGGGTTGTTGAACGGGTCGATGATCGCCTCGGCCGTGCGGCCCGTGTTGACCATGACCTCGACGACGGCGACCCGGCCGGTGCCGTCGGCCCGGCGCACGAGGCGCTGCGAGACGATGCCGCGCAGCGACTGGGCCAGCGCGCCGCGGATCTGCTTCTGCTCGTGCGGCTGGAAGAAGTCGACGATCCGGTTGATCGTCTCCGAGGCGTCGATCGTGTGCAGCGTCGAGAGCACGAGGTGCCCGGTCTCCGCGGCCGACAGCGCCGCGCGCACCGTCTCCACGTCGCGCATCTCGCCGACGAGGATGACGTCCGGGTCCTGCCGCATCGCGGCGCGCAGCGCGACGGTGAAGTCGGCCGTGTCGTAGCCGACCTCGCGCTGGGACACGATCGCCTTCTTGTCCTTGTGCAGGATCTCGATCGGGTCCTCGATGGTGACGACGTTGACCTCCTTGTACGTGTTGATGAGGTCCACCATCGAGGCGAGGGTCGTCGTCTTGCCCGAGCCCGTGGGGCCCGTGACGAGCACGAGGCCGCGCGGCTCGAGGGCCAGCTCGCCGAGCACCTCGGGCAGGTGCAGCTCCTCGAGCGTCTGCGCCCCCATCGCGACCCGCCGGAACACCAGGCCCAGCGTGCCGCGCGCGCGGAACGCGTTGACCCGGAACCGCCCGACGCCGGACAGCGAGTAGGCGAAGTCCGCCTCGTTGGTCTCCGCGAACGACTCGCGCAGCTCGTCGGGCAGCACCTGGTTCACCATGTACTCGGTGTCCTCGGGGCGCAGGTCGGGCACCTGGAGGCGTCGCAGCCGCCCGTCGACGCGCAGGCGCGGCGCCGACCCCACCTTGCAGTGCAGGTCGGACCCCCTGCTGCTGGCGAGGGCGTGCAGGAGCGGGATGACGGACTGCGGCTGCTGCTGCTCGGTCACCCTCTGGTGATCGGGCGCGAGGGGGCCCGACTTGAGGCCCGATGCGCCGGTCCTGCGGTCGTCCCGATGCCGCCCGGCGCGGTCAGTCCGAGGCCTCGACCTGCATCCGCAGGATGGTCAGCTGCCGGCGGATCCGCACGTGCAGCTCGGCGGGCGCGGGCTCGAGGCACGAGCGCCGCACCAGCCGCTTGAGGTGGTCCGCGACGTCGTACTCGGACAGGCAGGGCTCGCAGTCGGCGAGGTGGCGGCGGATGCGGTCGCCCTCGACGTCGTCGATCTCCGCGTCGATGAACTCGAAGAGGCGCGCGAGCGCCTCGGAGCAGTCGACGGCCGCGCCCTCGAGGTCGTCGTGGCTCACGACTCGCTCCCCTCGGTCCGCGCGGGCACCAGCCCCCGCTCGCGGGCGTAGTCCGTGAGCAGCTCGCGCAGCTGGTTGCGGCCGCGGTGCAGGCGGGACATCACCGTCCCGATCGGGGTACCCATGATCTCGGCGATCTCCTTGTACGCGAACCCCTCGACGTCGGCCAGGTAGACGGCGATCCGGAAGTCCTCGCCGATCGCCGCCAGGGCGGCCTTGACGTCCGCGTCGGGCAGGGCGTCCAGCGCCTCCGCCTCCGCCGAGCGCAGGCCGCTCGACGTGTGGGACGCGGCGCGGGCGAGCTGCCAGTCCTCGATGTCCTCCGAGCCCGACTGCAGCGGCTCACGCTGCTTCTTGCGGTAGGAGTTGATGAACGTGTTGGTCAGGATCCGGTAGAGCCACGCCTTGAGGTTGGTCCCCGGGCGGTACTGGTGGAAGGCCGCGAACGCCTTCGCGATCGTCTCCTGGACGAGGTCCTCGGCGTCGGTCGGGTTGCGCGTCATGCGCAGGGCGGCCGAGTACAGCTGGTCCACGTAGACCAGCGCCTCCCGCTCGAACCGCTCGGCGCGCTCCTCGGGCCCCTCCGCCGGCGCCCTGTCGAAGTCCTCGCGGTCGGTGCCCTCGTCGGGCGCGTCGTTGTCCATCGGCCACGAGCCTAGCCGCGGGTCCGGCGTCGGACCCCACGGGCCCCGTCGGCGACCGACCCCCCGCCGGCCCGTCGAGCGCCCGCCCGACGACGACGGCGCGCCGGTCGGCGCGGGAGCGAGCGCGAGCGTCATGACCGGGACAACGCCGCGGGCCCGCGGCGCCATTCCCGCAGGCCGTCGAACCGCCGTCGCGAAGGCCGTCCGCCGACCCGCGCGCCGGGTCGGGGCGCAGCGGCTACCGTGCAGACAGGAGACCTTGGAGGAGACCATGCTCAGCCGCCGGATCGCCCGTCCCCTGCTGGCCGCGTGGTTCGTCGCCGAGGGCGTCGACGCCGCCCGGCACCCCGACGCGCACGTCGAGCGCCTGCGCGGCGCCTGGCGCCGCCTCGCGAAGAGCCTCGACCTCCCCCAGCCCCCACCCACCGGCACCCTGCGCACGATCGCGCAGGCGCACGGCGGGGCGACGGCCGCGGCCGGGATCCTGCTCGCGCTCGGCAAGGCGCCGCGCACCGCCGCGACCGCCCTCGTCCTGCTCACGCTGCCCGTGGCCGCCATGGACGCCCCGACCCGCGGCGGGTCCGACGACGAGGACGACCGCGGGCCGCGCCCGTTCCTGCGCGACCTGTCCCTGGTCGGCGGCGCGGCGATCGCGGCCCTCGACCGCGAGGGGCACCCGTCGCTGGGCTGGCGCCTCTCGCACGCCCGGGCCGGCCGGGCGGCGGCGGCGCGCTGAGGCCGCCACCCCGGCGGCGGCGGGCCCGCCGCCGGTAGCCTCGTCGCCATGACGACCGCGCCCGCCCCCGCGCCCGAGTGGGCCGCGCCGGTGGGCGAGCGCCCGCTGGACGCCGTCGTCGAGGTGCCGGGCTCGAAGTCGCTGACCAACCGCTACCTCGTGCTCGCGGCGCTCGCCGAGGGCCCCGGCCGCATCCGCGGCGCGCTGACCTCCCGCGACACGCTGCTCATGGCCGACGCGCTCGAGGTGCTCGGCGCGCGGGTGTCCCGGGACGGCGCCGACTGGACGGTCGACCCGCTCGACCCCGGCGGGGCCCCCGCCGGCGACGGCCCGCTGCGCGTCGAGTGCGGCCTCGCCGGCACCGTCATGCGGTTCGTGCCGCCGGTGGCGGCGCTGCTCGGCCGGCCCGTGCGCTTCGACGGCGACCCGGCCGCCCGGGTCCGGCCCGTGGGCCCGGTGCTCCGGGCCCTGCGCGCGCTCGGCGCCGACGTCGCCGACGACGGCCGCGGCACCCTCCCCTTCACGGTCACCGGGCCCGGCGTCGTCACCGGCGGCCTCGTGGACGTGGACGCGAGCGGGTCGTCGCAGTTCGTCTCCGGCCTGCTTCTCGCGGCACCGCGCTTCGCCGAGGGCCTCGTGCTGCGGCACACCGGCCCGACGCTGCCGAGCCTGCCCCACATCGCGATGACCGTGGAGGTGCTGCGCGCCGCCGGCGTCGCGGTCGACGACTCGCGGCCGCACATCTGGGAGGTCACCCCCGGCCCGGTCGCGGCGCGCGACGTGCGCGTCGAGCCGGACCTGTCCAACGCCGCGCCGTTCCTCGCCGCCGCGCTCGTCGTCGGCGGCACGGTGCGCGTGCCCGGCTGGCCGGAGCGGACCACCCAGCCCGGCGACCGCCTGCCCGAGATCCTCGAGGCGATGGGCGGGCGCGCCCGGCGGGAGGGCGACGTCCTCGCGGTGACGGGGACCGGCGTCGTGCACGGGATCGACGTCGACCTGCACGACGCGAGCGAGCTCGCCCCCACGGTCGCCGCCCTCGCGGCCCTCGCCGACTCCCCCAGCCGGCTGCGCGGCATCGGGCACATGCGCGGGCACGAGACGGACCGGCTCGCTGCGCTGGCCACCGAGATCACCCGGGTCGGCGGGCAGGCGGAGCAGACCCACGACGGGCTCGTCATCACCCCGCGCCCCCTGCACGCCGCCGTCTGGCAGACCTACCACGACCACCGGATGGCCACCGCGGGCGCGCTCGTCGGCCTGCGCGTGCCCGGCCTGCGCGTCGTCGACGTGGCCACGACGGCCAAGACGCTGCCCGGGTTCGACGCGATGTGGGCGCGCATGCTCGAGGTCGCCTGAGGCATGGTGCGCCGGCTCGACGAGGACGCCGTCCGCATCCGCATCCGGCCGGGGCGGGGCTCCCGCCCCCGCACCAAGCGGCGCCCCGCGCACCGCGACGCCGTCCGCGGGCTCGTCGTGTCCGTGGACCGCGGCCGCTACGCGGTGCTCCTCGCGCCGGACACCCCCGAGGAGCGGGCCGTGACGGCAGTGAAGGCGCGCGAGCTGGGCCGCCAGCGCGTCGTCTGCGGCGACCTCGTCGACGTGGTCGGCGACGTCTCGGGCGCGCCGGGCACGCTCGCGCGCATCGTGCGGATCGCGGACCGGCGCACGGTCCTGCGGCGCACGGCGGACGACGCCGACCCGGTCGAGCGCGTCATCGTCGCCAATGCCGACCAGCTCGTGATCGTCACCGCGCTCGCGGACCCCGAGCCGCGCCCGCGCATGATCGACAGGTGCGTGGTCGCGGCGTACGACGCCGGCATGGACGCGCTCCTCTGCCTGACCAAGGCGGACCTCGCCGACCCCACCGAGCTCGCCGGGCTCTACGCGCCCCTCGGGGTGGAGGTCGCCGTCACCGCGTTCGAGCCGTCCGACGGCGGCCCGCCCCGCATCCGCGGCCTCGACCGCCTGCGGCACCACCTGGCCGGGCGGGTCTCGGTGCTCGTCGGCCACTCCGGCGTCGGGAAGTCGACGCTGGTCAACGCGCTCGTGCCCGACGCCGACCGGGCCACCGGCGCGGTCAACGAGGTCACGGGCCGCGGGCGCCACACGTCGTCGTCGGCGGTGGCGCTGCGCCTGCCGGAGCGGGACGGCTGGGTCATCGACACGCCGGGGGTGCGGTCGTTCGGGCTGGCGCACGTGACGCCGCAGCGGCTGCTCGAGGCGTTCGAGGACCTCGCGGAGGTCGCGGAGGAGCGCTGCCCGCGGGGCTGCACGCACCTGGCGGACGCGCCCGACTGCGCGCTCGACGACTGGGTGGCCGAGGCCGACGAGGCCACGCGCGAGCTCCGCACCGCCCGCGTGGCCTCGCTGCGCCGCCTCCTCGCGGCCCGCACGGGCGACCCACGCGCGGACTGACCCCGCGGCCCAGGCGCTCCGCGGGCCCGCGGAGCGCCTGGGCCGCGCGGGGCCCGCGCGGCGCTACGGTGCCCTCATGGCGTACGACGACGACCTGCGGCTGGCGCACGTCATCGCCGACCAGGTCGACGCGGTCACCATGTCGCGCTTCCGCGCGCTCGACCTGCACGTCGAGACGAAGCCCGACCACACCCCGGTGTCCGACGCCGACCGGCTGGCCGAGGAGATCGTGCGGGCCCAGCTGGGCCGCACCCGGCCGCGGGACGCCGTGCTCGGCGAGGAGCTGCCGGCGACCGGGCACGGGCCGCGCCAGTGGGTCGTCGACCCGATCGACGGCACCAAGAACTTCGTCCGCGGGGTGCCCGTGTGGGCGACCCTCATCGGGCTCATCGACAACGGCCAGGTGGTGCTGGGGCTGGTCAGCGCGCCGGCGCTCGGGCGGCGCTGGTGGGCCGCGGTCGGCTCGGGCGCGTGGAGCGGGCGGTCGCTGTCCTCGGCGACGCGCCTGCACGTGTCCCAGGTGAGCACCCTCGCCGACGCCTCGCTGTCGTTCTCCTCGCTCTCGGGCTGGGAGGAGCAGGGTCGCCTCGAGGGCTTCCTCGACCTCACGCGCGCGGTGTGGCGCACCCGCGCCTACGGGGACTTCTGGTCGTACGTGCTCGTCGCCGAGGGCGCGGTGGACATCGCGTGCGAGCCCGAGCTCGCGGTGCACGACATGGCCGCCCTCGTGCCGATCGTCACCGAGGCGGGCGGCGTCTTCACGTCGGTGCGCGGCGTGCCCGGCCCGTTCGGCGGGTCGGCGCTGGCGACGAACGGCCTGCTGCACGAGCAGGTGCGCGCCTACCTCGACCCGTTCGAGGACTGAGCCCGGCCGGGCCGGCCGGGCGGGCCGGCCCGTCGGCCCGGGCGGGCGGTCAGCGCAGCCGGCCGGCCGCGAGCTCGTCGAACTCGCTGACGTCGTACCAGAGCAGGTCCCGGTCGGCGAGCCGCTCGGCGGCCGCCTCGTCCCCCGCGAGCGCGGCGGCGACGTCGTCGGCCGCGGCGGGCTCGTCCACGTGGGCGCACGCGACGTCCTCCCAGGCGACCGGCGTCGTCAGCCGGACGACGGACGGCGCGTGCGGGTCGTCGACCGCCTCGACGACCGCCTCCGGGACGTCGGCGGCCACCACCACGCGCCGCCGGGGCGCCGGGCTGCCCTCCAGCCGCTCGAGGCTGTCGTCGGCGGCGAGGAGCTGGGCGGCGAACTCCAGGCCCTCCTCGTCCTCGTCGGGCAGGGCGGCGCGCAGGGCCGAGGTGACGGCGTGCACGAGGCGCGGCGCCAGCGCCTGGCGGGTGTCGAGCTCGGCGAGCGTGGCGGGGACGTAGATGCGCATGGCTCAGTGTGCTCCCACGGGCGGCGTCGCGGACAGCACCTCCGCGGCGAGGGCGGCGACCGCGCGCCGCAGCGGCGACGACGGCGCGTGCTCGGCGAGGGTGCGGGCGTGCAGGAGGGCGCCGTCGCACGCCGCCTGGTCGTCGGGCAGCACGACGGCGTCGGCCACACCCGCGTAGCGGCGCAGCGCCGCACGCACGGCATCGCGCGGGTGGGGACCGCTCGCCGTCGGGCGGACGCGGTTGACGACGACGCGCCACGGCGCGCCGCAGCCGGTCTCGCCGAGCGCGGCGAGGGCGCGGACGAGGCGCTGCATCCCGACGGGGTCGCCGGCGCCGACCACGACGACGAGGTCGGCGGCCGCGAGCGCCGAGAGGGTCGCGGCGTTCCGCTGGGGCGCACGAGTGTCGTAGGTGAGCACCTCGTCCTGCTCGACGCAGAACCCGCAGTCCACCACCGTCACGTCGGCCAGCGCGCGGCACGCCGCCCACACCGGCTCGAGGCTCGCCGCCGGCAGCTCGGGCCACCGGTCGGCGCGGCTCAGCCCCGTGAGCACCCGCAGGCCGGACCCGAGGCGCGGCGTGAGGGCCGCCAGCGCCGCGGCGTCGAGGCGGCCGGCGGCGCCGGCCCGGGCGGCGGCCGCGATGCCGGGCGCCTCGTCGAGCAGGCCGAGGACCTGCGCGACGGTGCCCCCGTACGTGTCGGCGTCCACGAGGAGGACGGCCGCCCCCGTGTCGCGGGCCGCCTCGGCCATCTCGGCGGCGAGGTTGACGGCGAGCGTGGTCCGGCCGGGCGCCCCGGTCGGGCCCCACACGGCGACGATACGGCCGTGGGCGTCGTGCGGCTCCGGCACGAAGGGCTCCGGCGCGCTCGGCCTGGCGGCCCCGGCGAGCAGGCCGGCCACCGCGGCCACGACGCCCGCGCCGTCGGCCGCCACGGCGTCGGCCCCGAGCGCGGCCGAGCGCTCGGGCGGGTCCCCCTCTGCCGGCAGGACGACGACCCAGGCCTCCGAGCCGTGCAGGTGCCACACCGCCTCGCGGTCCAGGCCCGGCAGGTCGGCGGAGACGACGGCCACGCGGCCGACGCCCGCCGCCGCGGCGGCCAGGAGCTCGGCGAGGTCGGCGCACCGGCGCACGACCTCCAGCCCGGGGGCCTGCGCGACCGCGCGCACCACCGCCGCCTCCGCGGCGCCGCCGATCGCGACGAGCACGCCGACCGGGGTGGCCATCACGCCCCCGGCACGAGGACGACCTGCACCGACCCGTCGGACGCGAGGGCCGCGAGCACCACGGGCAGCTCGGCCACCGGCACGAGCACGTGGACGGTCGCGCCCCCGCCGCCGACGCCGAAGCCCGGCCGGACCTCGGCGACCTCCGCGACCGTGAGCCCGCCGACGAGCTGGCGCGGGGCCAGCGGTGCGGCGGCCGGCTCGACGCGCGCGGCCGGCTCCGCGCCGTCGGCGGCCGCGGCCTCGGGCCCCGCACCGGCGGAGCCCGCGACGGCGCCCGCCGCGGACCACGGCGCGTCCGGCGGCACGAACCAGAGGTCGACCGTCGCACCCTCGGCGAGGCCGCGCGGCAGCGGCCCGTCGGGGGTGATGGCGACCGGCCGCACGTCGAGGGCCGCGCCGTCGGCGACCGCGGCCCGCGGCACGAGCTCCCCCGCCCCCACGGTCCGGACGGCGACGAGGCCGGCGGGCAGCGCGGCGTCGGCCCGTAGGTAGCCGTCGGCGGCCTCCCCCAGGCGGACCTCCCGCACCACCAGCGCGTCCGCCTCGACCGGGTCGCCGGGGACGAGCGGCCCCGCGGCCGCGTAGACGGGGACCGTCCGGGCCGCCCCGGAGACGACGGCGGAGCCGAGCGCCACGGAGCCCGCGACGAGCATGACGCCGAGGAGCAGCCGCGGGTCGCGCCAGCCCGGGCGGCGCAGGCGGACGGCGGGCGGGCTCGGTGGGCCGGGCGGGTGCGCAGCCATCGGGCGTCCTCCTTGATCGACAGCGCGGCCCATCATGCCCGTTTCGTCCCGTCCTGTCCGGCGGACCTGTGCACACCGGATCGACCCGGCCGGGACCGTGCCACACTGCGGTCATGCCGCGGTTCCTCACGCTCGCCGACGTCGCGGAGATCCTCAACATCTCGATGACCCAGGCGTACTCGCTGGTCAAGTCGGGGGACCTGCCGGCGCTCAAGATCGGCGGCGAGGGCAAGGGCGGCCAGTGGCGGGTCGAGGCCGACCGGCTCGAGGAGTACATCGCGCGGATGTACGAGCGCACGCGCGCGGAGATCTCCGGACGCGCCTCAGAGCCGACTGAGCAGCAGGACGGCTGACCAGGGCACGACCCGCCGCTCCCCCGTGGGGCGCCCCGAGTCGGCGTGCACGACCGCCGCGTCGAGGTGGTCACGCCCGACGGCGTCGACGCGGGCGACGAGCGTGCCCGCGTCCGTGCGCAGCCGCACGACCGCCCGGTCCCGGGCGACGACGCGCAGCGCGTGCCCGAGGGTGAGCCGGCTCATGACGACGCCGGGCGACGGCGCGGCGGCCGCGACGAGGCCGGCCACCGTGGCGACCGCCGCGACGGGCACGAGGTGCTCGCCGGGCCCGTCGGCGTCCGCGACGAGGAGCCAGCCGGGCCCGACGTCGAGCACCCGGCCGTGCACGCGCTCGCCGTCCCGCAGCACGAGCGTCAGCGGCTCGGGCCCGTGCGCGCGCAGGCGGTCGACGAGCGCGACGCCCGCGCGCTCGGCGCGGGTGAGGTCGGCGACGTCCGCGAGCCGGTCCCGCGCCTGCGCGGCGTCCAGCTGGGACTCGAGGTCCGCGAAGAGCGCGCGCCACCGCATGCGCTCACGGTAGGGGCGGGCGTCGCGGGGCGTGCCCGATCTGTCCACATCCCGAGGGGTCCCTGGCGCGACGCTGTCCGGTTCGGGCATGATCATCGCCATTCACCCGGCATCGTTCACGATCATTCGCCATCATCAGTCATCATTCGGTAACGCCGAGATCGACCGACGGAGGGGGCCATGGCGTCGTCGACGAGCACCGCGCGCCCTTCGGCCGTGCGCGCGGCCGCGGCCGCCGTCCTCGCGGGGGTCGCGAGCGCCGGGTTGGGTCTGGCCGCCGCGCGGGCCGTCGAGAGCGCGCGCGGGGGCCACGTCGCCGTCGAGCACGTCGTGGCTGCCGGCGCCCTGGTGGCGGGGGCCCTGGCCGGCGTCGCGCTCACGGTGGGCTGCGCCCTGCTCGTGGTCGCCGGGGCGACCCGGGCCCGCGGCGCCCGCCACCGGCGCGCGGAGGCCTGGGCGGCCCGGCTCACACCGGCCGTCCTCCGCCGCCTCCTCGCCGCGGGCGCCGCCTCGGGCCTGGGCCTGGCGGCCGTGGGCGGCCCCGCGCTCGCCGAGGAGATCGACGTCGGCTGGCAGGTGACGAGCCCGTCCGCCGACGACGCGGCCTCCGCCGCGCCGGGCGACGGCGTTGCGGGTGACGGCGTCCCGGAGGGCGCTGCGGGCGACGGCGGCGGCGTCCTCCCCGTGGCCGCCGCGGTGCCCCTGGCCGAGCCCGCGCCCACGGGCCCTGCCGCTGCCGCCCCCGCCCCGGATCCGGCGGAGCGCGCCCCCGCCGCCCCGCGGACCGTCGTCGTGCGACCGGGCGACTGCCTGTGGGGCATCGCCGCCGCCCACCTGCCGGCCGGCGCGAGCGACGCGGAGATCGCCGCGGCGTGGCCGCGCCTCTACGCGGCGAACCGCGACGTCATCGGACCCGACCCCGACCTGATCCACCCGGGCCAGGTGCTGCTCATCCCCCTGGAGGAGACGCCATGACCACGACGCTCACCGCGCGCCCCGGCGCCCCCGCCCGGCCAGGTCCCGCCGGCCGGCCGGTCGCCGCCGCCCGCCCGCGGCCCCGGCTCCTCCTCCCGCCGACGCCGGACCCGGCGCCGTGCCCCGTCGTCCAGGGCCCGACGCCGGCCCTCCCCCTCCGCTCGGTCCTCTCCCCCGTCACGGCCGCCGACTGGCCCGTGCCGGCACGGGCAGCGCGCGAGCCGGAGCTCGAGCTGCCCGACCCCGTCCCCGTCTGCGGCGCGGTGGTCGTCGCCGCGATCGAGGCGCTCCGCGGCGCCCGCCCCCTCGCCCAGCTCGCTCGCTGGGTCAGCCCCGAGGTCTACGAGGCGCTGTCCCGCGCGATCGCGCCGACGCCCGTCACCGGGCGGCGCGCCGTCGTGCGGCGGGTGCGCGTCTCACGCCCGCAACCCACGGTCGCCGAGGGCAGCGTCGTCGTGCACGACGGGACGCGCGTGCGCGCGGCGGCCGTGCGCCTGGAGGCCCACCGCGGCGCCTGGCGCGCCACGGTGCTCCAGATCGGCTGAGCCCGACCGGCCGCCGCGGGACGGGGCCGCTCAGGCCTCGTTCTTGCCGTGGCAGAGCTTGTACTTCTTGCCCGAGCCGCACGGGCACTGGGCGTTGCGCGGCGTGCCCGGGAAGGTCTGCCCGTCCTTCTCCGCGGCGACCACGCCGCCGGTGCCGCTCGTCACGGTCCGGCCCGCCTCGCCGTCGACCGTCGGCGCCGAGTACTGCAGCGGCACGCGCCGCTCCGGCCCGTCGAGGCCCTTCGCCACGAGGCGCGGCACCACCGGCCGGGCCTGCCCGGCCGCCCCGGCCGACACCGGGACCGTCGGCGGCGCGCTCGTCGAGACGCCCGAGGCGCCCACGGCCACCCGCTCCGCGCCGGCGGCCTGGCCCGCCTCCGCCGCCGCCGCGGCCTCGGCGGCCTCCTCCTCGGGCTGGGCGACCTTGACCTCGAGGTTGTACAGGAAGGTGACCGACTCCTCCTTGATGGCCTCGGTCATCGCCTGGAAGAGCTGGTAGCCCTCGCGCTGGTACTCCACCAGCGGGTCCCGCTGCGCCATCGCGCGCAGCCCGATGCCGTCCTTGAGGTAGTCCATCTCGTACAGGTGCTCGCGCCACTTGCGGTCGAGCACCGAGAGCACCACGCGCCGCTCGAGGTCGCGCAGGTTCTCCGCGCCGAGCTCCTCCTCGCGCCGCTCGTAGGCCGCCCGCGCGTCGGACAGCAGCTCCTCGAGCAGCAGCTCCCGGGTCAGGCGGTGGCGCGAGCCGGCCTCCTCGACCACCTCGTCGACGGTGATCGAGACCGGGTACACGACCTTCAGGGCCGTCCACAGCCCGTCGAGGTCCCAGTCCTCCGGGTTGCCCTCGGCCGTGGCGCCGTCGACGTAGGAGGTGATGACGTCCGTGATGAAGTGCTGGATCTGCTCGTGCAGGTCCTCGCCCTGGAGCACCCGGCGTCGCTCGGCGTAGATGACCTCGCGCTGGCGGGACATGACGTCGTCGTACTTGAGGACGTTCTTGCGGATCTCGAAGTGCCGCGCCTCGACCTGCGCCTGCGCGCTCTGGATGCCGCGCGTGACGATCTTGCTCTCGAGCGGCATGTCGTCCGGGTACGCGGCGCGGTTCATCATCGACTCGGCCAGGCCCGAGTTGAACAGCCGCATGAGGTCGTCGGTCATCGACAGGTAGAACCGGGACTCGCCCGGGTCGCCCTGCCGGCCCGACCGGCCGCGGAGCTGGTTGTCGATGCGCCGCGACTCGTGCCGCTCCGTGCCCAGCACGTACAGGCCGCCCAGCGCGACCACCTCGTCGTGCTCGGCCGCCACGGCCGCCCGCGTCTGCTCGAGGACCTCGGGCCACAGGGCCTCGTACTCCTCCGGGTTCTCCGCGGGGTCGAGGCCGCGCTCGGCCATCGCCTGCACCGCCATGAACTCGGCGTTGCCGCCGAGCATGATGTCGGTGCCGCGGCCCGCCATGTTCGTCGCGACGGTGACGGCGCCCTTGCGGCCCGCCTGGGCGACGATCGCCGCCTCGCGCGCGTGCTGCTTCGCGTTGAGCACCTCGTGCGGGATGCCGCGCCGGCGCAGCATCTGGGAGAGCTTCTCGCTCTTCTCGACGCTGACCGTGCCGACGAGCACCGGCTGGCCCTTCGCGTGCCGCTCGACGATGTCCTCGACGACCGCCTTGAACTTGACCTCCTCGTTCTTGTAGACGAGGTCGGGCTGGTCGATCCGGATCATCGGCTTGTTCGTCGGGATCGGCACGACGCCGAGCTTGTACGTGCTCATGAACTCGGCGGCCTCGGTCTGGGCCGTGCCGGTCATGCCCGAGAGCTTGTCGTAGAGCCGGAAGTAGTTCTGCAGCGTGATCGTGGCGAGGGTCTGGTTCTCCGCCTTGATCCGCACGCCCTCCTTGGCCTCGATGGCCTGGTGCATGCCCTCGTTGTAGCGGCGGCCCGGCAGCATGCGGCCCGTGTGCTCGTCGACGATGAGCACCTCGCCGTTCATGACGACGTAGTCCTTGTCCCGCTTGTACAGCTCCTTCGCGCGCAGCGCGTTGTTGAGGAAGCCGATGAGCGGGGTGTTGAGCGACTCGTAGAGGTTGTCGATGCCGAGGTAGTCCTCGACCTTCTCGATGCCCGGCTCGAGCACGCCGACCGTGCGCTTCTTCTCGTCGACCTCGTAGTCGACGTCCCGCGTGAGCCGCTGCGCGACCTTCGCGAACTCGGCGTACCACTTGTTCGCGTCGCCCGACGCCGGCCCGGAGATGATGAGCGGCGTGCGCGCCTCGTCGATGAGGATCGAGTCGACCTCGTCGACGATCGCGAAGTGGTGGCCGCGCTGGACGAGCTCATCCGGCCGCCACGCCATGTTGTCGCGCAGGTAGTCGAAGCCGAACTCGTTGTTCGTGCCGTAGGTGATGTCCGCGAGGTACTGCTTGCGGCGCTCCTCGGGCTTCTGCCCCGTGACGATGCAGCCCGTCGTCAGGCCGAGGAACCGGTACACGCGGCCCATGAGCTCGCTCTGGTACTGCGCGAGGTAGTCGTTGACCGTGACGACGTGCACGCCCTTGCCGGTCAGCGCGTTGAGGTAGGCCGGGAGGGTCGCGACGAGCGTCTTGCCCTCACCGGTCTTCATCTCGGCGATGTTGCCGAGGTGCAGGGCCGCGCCGCCCATGAGCTGCACGTCGAAGTGCCGCTGGCCGAGCGTGCGCCGGGCCGCCTCGCGCACGGCCGCGAACGCCTCGGGGAGGATGTCGTCCAAGGTCTCGCCGTCGGCGAGCCGCGCCTTGAAGCGGTCGGTCTCCTCGCGCAGCTCGGCGTCGCTCAGCGCCTCGAAGCTCGGCTCGAGGGCGTTCACCTGGTCGGCGATGCCGGCCAGCTTCTTGAGGATCCGGCCCTCACCGATACGCAGAACCCTGTCGAGGATCGAAGGCACGCTTGGCTCCCACTGTCGATGACCCGCGCCGTCCGGCGTCGGGCGAGACCAGCGTCGCGCGGGGGGCGCGCCGACCGCAGGCCACGAACCATCGTAGGCGAGCGGCCGCCGACCCGGTCCTCCGGCCCGCCCGACGGCGGACGGCGCCCCCGGGGCGCGTCAGGCGTCCGCGGGCCCCGCGGCGCGGAGCTCGGCCGCCACGGCGTCGGCGAGGTCGCCGCGGGCGCCGTCGGCGGTGGCGCCCCGCGCCAGCCCGAGCCAGGCCGCCGCGAGCCGCAGCTCGTCGGCGAGCTCGCCCGCGGTGGCCGCGGGCGCGTGCGGCTCGGCGTGCGCGGCGAGCACCCGCAGGACACCCGCGCGGCGGTCCGCCTTGAGGTCGACGCGCGCCGCGACCTGCTCGCCGAGCAGGAACGGCAGCACGTAGTAGCCGTGCACCCGCTGGTGCGCGGGCGTGTAGATCTCGATGCGGTACCGGGTGCCGAACAGCTCCTCGAGGCGGCGCCGCTCGAACACGAGCGGGTCGAACGGGCTGAGCAGCGCGCGGCCCGTGGCCCGGCGCGGCAGCGTCGCGTCGCGGTGCCGGAACACCGGCCGGTCCCAGCCGCGCACGCGGACCGGGCGCAGCACGCCCGCCTCCACGAGCTCGTCGACCGCCCGCCGCGCCGGTGCGATCCCCAGCCGGAAGTAGTCGGCGAAGCACCGCACCGTGCCGATGCCGTGCGCGCGGGCGCCGATCTCCACGAGGGCGCGCACGGCGTCGTCGGCGGCGGGCTCCGGGGCGGCGGCGACGTCGGGCGGCAGCACGCGCGACGTGAGGTCGTAGCGGCGCTCGAAGGCCGCGTTCCGGCCAGCGGCCGTCACCTCGCCCGCGAAGAAGAGCACCTCGAGCACCCGCTTGCTCACCGACCAGTTCCAGCCCCACTCGACGCGGTCCCGCGGGTGCTCGGCCTCGTACTGCGCGTGCACCTCGCGCGCGGTGACCGGGCCGCGCTCGGCCACGAGGGCGCGGATCTCGTCGACGAGGTGCGGGTGGGTGTGCACCACGGAGGTGGCCATCCGCCAGGCGCGGTCGCGCCACTCCCGCTGGCGCCAGCCGAGCAGCCGGTAGGTCGCGGGCGGCACGAAGGACGCCTCGTGCGCCCAGTACTCCACCAGCCGGCGGGGCGCGCGCCCGCTCGCGCGCTCGAGCAGCCCGACGTCGTACGGCCCGATCCGCGAGAACGCCGGCATGAGGTGGGCGCGGGCGACGACGTTGACCGAGTCGATCTGCAGCAGCCCGAGCCGGTCGATCACCTGCTGCAGGTGGCGCATCGTCGCGGGGCCGGCGAGCGCCGGGCGGGGCCGGTCCAGGCCCTGCGCGCGCAGCGCGATCCGGCGGGCCTGGGACAGGCTCAGGTCCTCGGCGGGCATGCGGGCATCCTGGCCCGGACCTCCGACACGCGCGCGCCCGGCCCACCCTCGGCGGGCCGGGCGCGCGCCACCCGACGTCGGGCCTGCCCGGCCCGGGGACTACACGGCCTCGGCGGTCGCCGCCACGGGGGTGTCGAGCCGGATCACGCCGTAGCTCCAGCCGCGCCGCCGGTAGGCCACCGACGGCAGCGAGGTCTCGGCGTCGACGAACAGGAAGAAGTCGTGCCCGACCATCTCCATCTGGTACAGCGCCTCGTCGAGCGTCATCGGCTGCGCCGTGTGCAGCTTCTCCCGGATGACGATCGGGGAGTCGCCCAGGACCTTCTCGACCGAGCCGTCCTCGGCGACCCGCACCTCGTCGGCGGGCTCGGCGGGGGCGCCGTCGGTGGCCTCCTCCGTGCGCACCTCGACCGGCACGAGCGGCGCGGCCCGGTGGTGGTCCTTACGACGGTCCCGCGCCCGGCGCAGGCGCTCCATGAGCTTCGTCATCGCGACGTCGAGCGCGGCGTACGGGTCGTCCGCCGTTGCCTCCGCCCGGATCACCGGCCCCTTGCCCCGCACGGTCAACTCGACCCGCTCGCAGATCTCGGACTGCCGCGGGTTCCTCTCGTGCGTGACCTCGACGTCGATCCGCTGCGCGCGAGGTGCCAGCTGAGCGACCTTGCTCAGCTTGTCCTCGACGTGCCGGCGGAACCTCTCGGGCACCTGGGTGTGACGGCCGACGACGACGATCTCCATGCTGACCTCCAGAGGATGGGAAGGAACCCGTCCGACGAGCGGACCCGGTGCTCCGTGGGAGCCCGCGGCTCCCCACGTGGTGTGGCGTCGTCGCTACGCACCACCTCCCCGCAGGTCTCCGCGGTCCCGGAGGCCCCCGGGAGGGGGTGTCCCTCCGGTCGTCAGCTACCACGACCGTAACCCGGATTCCCGGCCGACGGGAAGCGGAGCGCGGCCCCCTCGTGCCGGGTCGCGCGGACTTCACCCGCCGACGCCGGACGCCCCCTCACGCGAGCCGCGCGTCGACCTCCGTGGCGCCCGCGGCGAGCGAGAACGCGGCCCGCTCGCCGGCCGCCGTCACCTCGTAGTCGCCGAGCCAGCCCCGCACCCGGACGCGGCCGGCGTCGTCGGTGCGCATCGTCGTCGGCGCGAGCCACCACTCGCCCTTGACCAGCGCGCGAAGCGCCTCGTACGCGGGCTTGGGCGTGCCGTCGGCGCGGACGAACCCGCCGGGCGCGCCGAGCCACATCCCGTCGTCGGTGAGGCCCCAGTAGGTGATCGCCTCCACCGCCGGGTGCGACAGCAGCGTGCGGTAGTGCCGCACGACCTCGTCGGCCTGGCGCTCCTCGCCCTCGGGCGTCGAGGGCCACTGCGGGACCCGGTAGTCGTTGAGGTCGACGATCTCGGGCGGCATGAGGTGCCCGGACAGGAGCGTCGTCTCGGTGAAGTGGATCGGCAGCCCGTAGCGGGAGAACCGCTCGAGGACGCACAGCGTCTTCTCCTCGCCCCAGTAGCCCTGGTGCATGTGGCTCTGCAGGCCGAGGACGTCGACGGCGATGCCGGCCTCGAGCGCGGCCTCCACGAGGCACTCGTAGGCGGTCGACATGTCGAAGTCGTTGAGCAGCAGCCGCACGTCCGGGTTGGCCGCGCGGGCCTCCTCGAACGCGAGCCGCATCATGTGGACCCGGCCCTTGTGCCAGGCCAGCGGCGTGATCGCGTTGTCGCCGTTGGCGAACACGGGCATGATCACGACCTCGTTGATCGCGTCCCAGGTGTCGACCAGGCCGCGGAACGCCGTGACCTCGCGCCGGATGCGCTCGCGCTGCAGGCGCTCGACCTCGTCGAGCGGGAGACCCAGCAGCCAGTCAGGCTGCACGGTGTGCCAGACGAGCGGGTGGCCCTTGAGCTCGACGCCGCGCTCGCGGAACCAGCGCGCGGCGGCGAGCAGCCGGTCGGTCTGCGGGTGGCCGCGGCGGCGCTCGAAGCGGCCCCAGTAGAACGGCAGGGTCGCGGTGTTGAACAGGTCGAGCCACAGGTCGGCGAGGTGCTCGAGCATGTCGAGCCGCGCGCCGCCGAAGGTCTCGACGTCGTCGTCGGGGTGGGGCGCGATCTCCCCGTTGGCGAGCGGGATGAGGTCGAAGCCGATGTTGCCGAAGCCGAACGCGTGCCGGGCCTGGGCGACCGTGACCTCGGCGTCCCGCAGGGGCTGCCCGTCCGGCCGGGTCACGGTGACCGTCGCCTCGGCGGTCCGGTGGGCGAGGCTCGGGTCCGGGGTGAACGACGACGGCGGGAACGGGCTGGTCATCACGGCCTCCTTGCGAGGATCACCACGAGCGTGCCACCCGCGCCGCGGTGCGGCAGGCCGGAGGCCGGCCGCGTCGGCGGCGGGACGGATCGAATCGTTTCGGATCCTAGCCCGCGGCGGCGCCCGCCCCCGGCAGCAGCGCAGCCACGCGCCCGCCCGACGGCGGGGGCGTCGCCGCCAGCACGACCGCGCCGGCGACGAGCACCCCCTCCTCCGCCAGCGCGGCCCGGCACGCGGCCAGCGTGGCGCCGGTGGTGACCACGTCGTCGACGAGGAGCGCGACGCCGCAGCCGCCCGCTCCGGCCCGGCGAAGCCCGCGCGCGCGGCGGGCCGGCACGAACGAGCCCGCCGAGTTCCGCCCGCGCGCCCGCGCGCCCAGCCCCACCTGGTCCCGCCGCCGGCGCCGGCGCAGCACCGGGGCGACGCGCGCCGCGACGCCGCCCGCCGCGAGCCCGCGCGCCAGCCCCGCGGCGAGCAGGCGCACGAGGTCGGCCCCGCGCCGGCGGCGGGCCGCCGGCGTCGTCGGCACGGGGACGACGAGCAGCCCGCCGGGACCGCCCGCGAGCCCCGCCAGGGCGGGCGCGAGCGCCGCGCCGGCCCGCTCCGCCGCGCGCACGAGGTCGCCCGTCAGGTCCGCCCGGCCCCGGTCCTTCCAGCCGACGACGACGCCGCGCACCGGGCCCTCGTACCGCGCGAGGCGCCAGACCGGTGGCGCGGGCAGGTCGGACCAGTCGAGGCGCGGCACGTCCGCCTCGCAGCGCACCGGCGGCCCGGCGAACGCCGCGGCGCAGGCGCCGCAGAGCCGCTCGTCGGGCCGCCCGCACCCCGGGCACTCGACGGGCAGGACGAGGCGGCCCAGGTCGCGCGCGAGCGCGGCCGCCCCGACCAGCACCGCGGCGCCGCGGCCGGTGGCCCCCCGGCGAGCGGGCCCGCGCCTGGCGCGCCCGGGACGGCGGGGCGGGCGGGGACCGACGTCGGGCACCCGCCCAGCGTGCCCCGCGGCGGGCGCCCGCAGGCGCCCTCCACAGCCCTCAGCCCGGGAAGGCGGGGTCGCGCAGCCCGTCGGCGACCTCGACCCAGCTCGCGCTGCGCAGCACCCGCAGCACGCCCGCGCCGTCCACCGCGTACACCGTCTCGCTGTCCCGCCCGGCCGCGATGCCCGTGGCGTCGTCCGCGGCCGCCTGGACGAGCGTCGTCGGGCCGCCGACGGGCACGTGGTACACGCCCGGCTGCTCGGACTCCTCGCCCGAGCCGAGCACCGCCAGGGTCGTCGCGTCGAGCCACGCGATCTCCACGACCTCGACGATGGGCGCGCCCACGGCGAGCCGCTCGTCGCTCAGCAGCTGCGGGACGGCGCCGTTGCGGATGACGGACGCCACCTCGATCGTCGTCGTGAGGTCCGGGCCCACCGACGCGATCGCGACCCGCGTCCCGTCGCGCGACACCCGGATCGAGCGGATCTCCCGGCCCGCCAGCCACGGGGCGGACACCTCGACGACCTCGCCCTCCGGGGAGGCGGCGACGAGCACGCCCGTCGACGCCCGCTCCCCCGTCCAGACCCAGTCGTGCCGGTCCACCGACGGCGGCAGGAGCGCCTCCCCGGAGTGGAGCACCACGGGCTCGGCGCCGTCGGTCGGCAGCAGCACGAGGTCCGACGGCCCGTCGAGGACCACCCAGACGTCGCCGTCGAGGCTCATCGCGGGGTGGTGCGCGGCGAGGCCCGCCAGCGAGGGCAGCCCGCCGACGGGCTCGGTCTGGCCCTGGCCGCGGACCTCGACGATCACGTCGTCCTCGATCGCGTACGGCCCGCTCGAGGGCAGCAGGTCGACGACGAGCCGCTCCACCTGGTCCGGCCGGGCGTTCCACGGGGAGTCGCGCACGGTCACGGCGACGCCGGACACCGGGATGCCGCGCAGCGTCGAGGACATGAGCGTCGCCTGGAGCTGCGCCTCCAGGAGCTCGCGGGCGCCCTCGGGCAGCTCCAGCGCGTTGACCTCGGACGACAGGGCGATCGTCACCACGCCCTGCGCGTCCGGGCCCGTGACGTCCTCGATCGCCCCCGCGAGGTTGGGCAGGCCGGTGACGACGGCGTCGCGCAGCCACGGCGACGGCCCGCCGAGGAGCGCCTGCACGGTGCGCAGCAGGAGGCTCCCGCGCGCGCTCGGCAGCCAGCGCTCGTCCGGGACCCCCACCGCGCGGTCCGGCGTCGCGAAGTAGACGGGCACCGGCGTGTAGGCGTTGAGGAACGCGGACTCGCGGAACACGACCCCGTCGGGCACCGACGTGATGCGCCACTCGCCGGCGATCTTCGTCAGCTCGAACTGCAGCTCCGCGCCCGCCGACGGCGCCGCCTCGTGGTAGACGCCCGCGGCGTCGACGTGCGCGGCCACCTCGAGGTCGACGAGCACGACGCCGGACTCCGTGCGCCGCACGGCCGGGTCCTCCCGGACGACGAGCGTGACGGCCCGCGGGTCCCAGTCCGCCCGGGGCGCGAGGAACTGGCGTGCGGTGCTGTAGTCCTGGAACACGCCGGCCTGGGCGGCCCGCAGGAAGCCCGTGACGATCTCCTCCTCGTCGGCCCCCTCCTGGGGACCGAGCGGCAGCGGGATCGGCAGCGTTCGCTCGGCCGGCGCCGGGCTGCCCTGGGCGATCGGGCCCGACGTCGGGATGGCGACGCACCCGGCCAGCGTCGCCGACGCGACGGCGAGGGCGGCGAGGACGGCCGTGCGGCAGGCGCGGCGCATCATGCCTCCAGCCGGTCGAGGTCGGGGACGGCGGCGGGGTCCGCGGCGGCGGCGCCCTCCTCCACCCGGGGCTCGGGCACCGGGGCCTCCTCGGGCTCGAGGGACAGCGGCGAGGCCTCGATCGTGATGCCCGCCCGGCGCGGCAGCGTGAGGAGGAACGAGGCGCCCAGGCCCGGCCGCGACCACACCTCGAGGCGACCGCCGTGCAGGCGCGCGTCCTCCTGCGAGATGGCCAGGCCGAGGCCCGTGCCGCCCGTGGTCCGGGCGCGCGCCGGGTCCGCCCGCCAGAACCTGTCGAAGACGTGCTCCGCCTCCTCCGGCGTCATGCCGACGCCGTGGTCGCGCACGCGGATCGCGAGCACGTTCTCGTCGGCCGCCAGGGTGACCTCGACGGGGTTGCCCTCGGCGTGCTCGATCGCGTTGACGAGGAGGTTGCGCAGGATGCGCTCGACGCGGCGGGGGTCGACGTCCGCGATGACCTGCTCGGCGGGCAGGTCCGCGCTCAGCCACACGCCCTTGCTCGCCGCGAGCGCGGAGGCCTGGTCGACCGCGCCGACGACGACCTCGCGGACGTCGCGGCGCTCGGCGTCGAGCATCGCGGCCCCCGCGTCGAACCGGCTCATCTCGAGCAGGTCGGCGAGCAGCGCCTCGAACCTGTCGAGCTGGGCGGTGAGCAGCTCCGCGGACCGGGCCGCCGCCGGGTCGAGGCGGTCGCGGGAGGAGTGGAGGATCTCCGCGGCCATGCGGATCGTCGTCAGCGGGGTCTTCAGCTCGTGGGACACGTCGGACACGAAGCGGCGCTGCAGGCGGGACAGGTCCTCCATCCGGTGGATCTGCAGCTGCAGGCTCTCCGCCATCTCGTTGAACGACCGGGCGAGCGTCGCCATCTCGTCCTCGCCACGCACCGCCATCCGCTCCGACAGCAGGCCGTCCGCGAGTCGCTCGGCCACGCGCGCGGCCGCGCGCACCGGCTGGACCGCCGTGCGCGTGACGAGCCACGTCAGGGCGCCGAGCACCGCCACGAGGGCCACCGCGCCGAGCAGCAGCACGCGCTGGATGAACGCGAGCGTCTGCTGCTCCGACGAGAGGTCGTAGAGGTAGTAGAGCTCGTACGTGCCCACCGTGGGCACGGTGACGGTGGAGCCGACGACGACGCCGGGCACCGGCGGCTCGCCGTCGACCGGGATGCCCACGGGCATCCACAGCTGCACGTCCGACTCGCGGACCTGCGCGCGCAGCTCGCTCGTGATGAGCGAGACCCGGTCCGCGGCGGTCACCTGGTCGTTCGCGAAGGTCCGCGACGGCTGGTTCGGGGCCGCGAGCAGGAAGACGTCCCGGCGCTCGCCGCTGCCGCCCACGCGGAGCTGCCCGACGACGTCGGCGAGCAGCCGCTCGACGTCGGGCACGCTCGCGCGGTCGCCGGCGGACGCCGTGAACCGCTCCTGGGCCTGCTGGGTCGAGCTCGCCGAGTCGCCGAGGATCTGGGAGAGGCGGTCCTCGTAGAGCCCGTCGGCGATCCGGTCCGACAGGAACCAGCCGAGGCCGCTCAGCGCGGCCACGCCGAAGGCCAGCGCCGACGTCACGACCCGGATCTGCAGCGAGCCCCGCCAGCGGGCGACGACGCCGCGCCCCGCGAGCGCGAGCCAGGCCCGCCCGCGGCCCGCGCCGCGGCGGACGCGGGCCGGCCACGTCCCGGCCGCGACGCTCACGACGACCCGGTGCCCGCCTTGTAGCCGACGCCGCGCACGGTCACGACGATCTCGGGGTTCTCGGGGTCGTGCTCGATCTTGGAGCGCAGGCGCTGGACGTGGACGTTGACGAGGCGCGTGTCGGCCGCGTGGCGGTAGCCCCAGACGCGCTCGAGCAGCACCTCACGGGTGAAGACCTGCCACGGCTTGCGCGCCAGCGCGACGAGGAGGTCGAACTCCAGGGGCGTGAGGGGGATGGTCTCGCCGTTGCGGGACACGCGGTGCCCGGTGACGTCGATCTCGAGGTCGCCGATGGTCAGGTGCTCCGGCGTCGGCTCGTCGGTGCGGCGCAGCCGGGCGCGCACGCGCGCGATGAGCTCCTTGGGCTTGAAGGGCTTGGAGATGTAGTCGTCCGCGCCCGACTCGAGCCCGAGCACGACGTCGACCGTGTCGCTCTTCGCCGTGAGCATGACGATCGGTACGCCCGACTCGGCCCGGATGAGGCGGCAGATCTCGTTGCCGTCCTTGCCCGGGAGCATGAGGTCGAGCAGCACGAGGTCCGGCTGGCCCGTCCGGAACGCCTCGAGCGCCTCGTCCCCGTGGGCGCAGAACAGGGGCTCGAAGCCCTCGGACTTCAGGACGATGCCGATCATCTCGGCGAGGGCGACGTCGTCGTCGACCACCAGGATGCGACCCTTCATGCTCCCCATCGTGTCACCCAGGGGAAGGGACCGGCGAACGCCTCGCCCTGACGCCCCCGCCGCCCACCCCTCGGCGGGGTCGTCCGTGGCACGATGGGCGCGGTCCGCGGGGCACGGCGCCCGCGCGAGTGCGAGGAGACGAACCGGTGAGCGAGTCGCCCCCCGAGCGCCCCGCCGAGGGCGCTGGCCCGAGCGGCTGGACCTGGGGGCCGCACGCGAGCGGCGCCCCGGGATACGGACCCGCGCCCGCCCCCGCGCCGCAGCCGCAGTACGGGGCCCCGCAGTACGGCACGCCGCAGTACGGCACGCCCCAGTACGGCACCCCGCAGTACGGCACCCCGCAGTACGGCACCCCGCAGTACGGCACCCCGCAGTACGGCACCCCGCAGTACGGCACCCCGCAGTACGGCACCCCGCAGTACGGCCAGCCCCAGTACGGCACCCCGCAGTACGGCCAGCCCCAGTACGGCCAGCCCCAGTACGGCGCCCCCTACGGCGTCCCCCACGGCGCTCCGCCCGTGCCCGTGCAGCGCGGCATCATCCCGCTGCGCCCGCTCACCCTCGGCGAGATCTACGACGGCGCGTTCAAGTCCATCCGCGCGAACCCGCGGGTGATGTTCGGCTTCAGCATGCTCGTCATGGGCGTCGCGGCCCTGATCGGCGGCCTCGCGTGGTACGTGCTGACCCCGACGGTCAGCCGGTGGGTCGACAGCACGCTCGGCTCCGACGTCACCGTCGACCAGACCGGCACCGAGATGCTCGCGTCGGTGTGGTCCATGTACGCGATGCTCCCGTTCCTCGGCCTGGCCGGCATCGTGCTCTCCGGCATCCTCACCGTCTCGGTCAGCCGCTCCGTCCTCGGGCAGAAGATCGCCGTCGGCGACCTGTGGCGGGGCTACTGGAAGCGCACGCTGATGGTCGTCGGCTACACGCTCCTCGGCACCGTCGTGGCCGTCGCGTTCTGGGCGCTCATCGTCCTCGCCATCGGCGCGATCGGCTCCGCGTCGGCGGGCGCGGGGGTGGTGTTCGGGATCGTGTCCGTCGTCGGCGGGCTCGTCGTCAGCGTCTGGGTCGGCTACCGGCTGCTCCTCGTGCCGCCCGTGCTCATGCTCGAGGGCGGCCGGTTCGTCCCGTCGATCGTGCGCGCCTGGCGGCTCACCCGCGGCAGCTTCTGGCGCCTCCTCGGGATCAACCTCCTCGCGCAGATCATCGCGAACGTCGTCAGCCAGGTGCTGGGCGTGCCGGTGAGCATCATCGGGGCGATCCTCATGGTCGAGGGCACGCTGTCCGTCGGGTTCATCGCGACGATGACCATCGGCATGGCGATCACGTACACGATCCCCGCGATCTTCCTCGCCGCGGTCGTCGCCCTGCAGTACATCGACCTGCGCATCCGCCGCGAAGGGCTCGACGTCCAGCTCGCCCGCGCGGCCGAGGCGGCGGCGGGGACCGCCTGACGTGCCCGCGGCCCCCGCGCTGCTCGCGCGCGTGCCCGCGGCCGTCGCCGCGGCGGCGCTCGCGGGCGTGCGCGCGGACGTCCCCGTCGACCCGGACGCGGAGACCGCGCGCCGGTGGGCCCGCGAGGAGCTCGCCGACCCCATCTACCACCAGGGCCAGAGCCTCCTCGGGCGCCTGCTCGAGTGGCTGGCCGACCTCCTCGAGACGTTCCGGGTCGGCATCGCCGGCGTCGACGGGCGCGCGGCGGCCGTCCTGCTCGGCGTCGTCCTGCTCGTCGCGACCCTCGTCGTGCTGCTCGTCGCGGGCCCGGTCCGGCGGGCGCGGCGCCTGCGCACCTCCACCGAGGTGTTCGTCGACGACACGCGCACGGCCGCGGAGATGCGGGCCGCCGCCGACGCCGCCGCGCTCGCCGGCCGGTGGCACGAGGCCGTCGTCGAGCGCTTCCGCGCGATCCTGCGCTCGCTCGAGGAGCGCGCGGTGCTCGACGACCGGCCGGGCTGGACGGCGGACGAGGCGACGCGCGAGGCCGGCGCCGTGCTGCCCACGTGCGCGGAGGACCTGCGCCGTGCCAGCCGCCTCTTCGACGACGTGCACTACGGCGACGCGCGGGCCGACGCCGACGACGACGCGTGGCTGCGCGGCGTCGACGCGGCGGTCCAGCAGGCCCGGCCCGTCCCGCGCGCCGACGGCGGCGAGGGGACGCCGGCCGACGCGACCCTGGCGGTGCCGCGATGACCGCGCCCACGCTCGAGGCCCCGCAGGCCGTCGTCGTCGGCGACGGGACGACGGCCGTGGCGCGGGCGCGCACGCGCTGGCAGAAGGTGCGCTGGCCGCTCGCCACCGTGGTCGGGTTCCTCGTCCTCGTCGGCCTGAGCTCGCTGCTCACCGCCCGGACCTCGACGACGCCGCTCGCGCCCGACAACCCCGGCGAGGTGGGCGCGCGGGCGGTCGCGGAGATCCTGCGCGACCAGGGCGTGCACGTCAGCTACGTGCGGACCGTGCGCGAGGCGCGTGCGCTCGCCCAACCGGGCACGACGCTCCTCGTCGCCGGCACCGCGGCCCTCGACGACGACCAGGTCGAGGCCCTCGCCGACGTGGCCGCGGACCTCGTCGTCGTCGGCCCGCAGGGCTACCACGTGCCGCGGCTCACCGGCGGGGCCGTGCGCATGGACGGGCCGTACATGTCCAGCTCGGCGGCGGCGTCGTGCACCCACCCCGCCGCCGCGGCCGCGGAGGCGATCGCCGTGAGCGGCCGCGCGCTCGTCGCCGAGAACCCGGGCGTCCTCGTCTGCTTCCGGCACGCCACGGGCGCGGTCGGCGGGCCGGCCGGCGCCATGGCGGCGTTCGACGACGGCGACCGGCGCGTCGTCGTCGTCAACGACGCCGCCTTCCTCACCAACGGCGTGCTCGCCGAGCGCGGCCACGCGGCCCTCGCGCTGCACCTGCTCGGGCGGAACGCGGAGCTCGTGTGGCTCGTGCCGCGCTTCGAGCCCGACGACGGGCCCGGCCTCAGCATGGTCCCGGACTGGCTGGGCACGGTCGCGCTGCAGCTCGCCGTGGTCGTGCTCACGGTCGGGCTGTGGCGCGGCCGGCGCCTCGGCCGGGTCGTGGTCGAGCCGCTGCCCGTGACGGTCCGCGCCGCCGAGGCGACCGTCGGGCGCGGGCGCCTGTACCGGCGGGCGCGGGCGTACGGCCACGCCGCGGCCGCCCTCCGCGCAGGCACGGCGAGCCGGATCGCGAGCCGCCTCGGCCTGCCGCGCGCCGCCGGCGCCGCGGAGGTCATCGACGCGGCGGTCCGGGCGACCGGCCGCCCCCGCGAGCAGGTCGCCGGCCTGCTCTACGGACCGCCCCCCACCGACGACACCGGGCTGACCGTCCTGGCCCGGCTGCTCGACCAGCTCGAGAGCGAGGTTCATCGCACGTGACCGACCAGCCCCTGCCTCCGCCCCAGCCCACGCCGCCCGTGCAGCCCATGCCGCCCGCCGGGCAGGCCCCGCCCGCCCCGCCCGCCGGGCAGGCCCCGCCGACGCCGTCGGAGGAGCTGCGCGCCGGCTTCGCGGCCCTGCGCGCCGAGGTGGCCAAGGCCGTCGTCGGGCAGGACGCCGCCGTGACCGGCCTCGTCATCGCCCTCCTGTGCCGCGGCCACGTGCTGCTCGAGGGCGTTCCCGGCGTCGCGAAGACTCTCCTCGTCCGGGCGCTGTCCGGCGCGCTCGACCTGGACACCAAGCGCGTGCAGTTCACGCCCGACCTCATGCCGGGCGACGTCACCGGCTCGCTCGTGTACGACGCGCGGACCGCCCAGTTCTCGTTCCGCGAGGGCCCGGTCTTCACCAACCTCCTGCTCGCCGACGAGATCAACCGCACGCCCCCGAAGACCCAGGCGTCGCTGCTCGAGGCCATGGAGGAGCGCCAGGTGTCGGTCGACGGCACGCCCCGCCCGCTGCCCGAGCCGTTCCTCGTCATCGCGACGCAGAACCCCGTCGAGTACGAGGGCACCTACCCGCTGCCCGAGGCCCAGCTCGACCGGTTCCTGCTCAAGCTGACGATGCCGCTGCCCGAGCGCGACCACGAGGTCGAGGTGCTGCGGCGGCACGCCACGGGCTTCGACCCGCGCGACCTGGCCGCCGCCGGCGTGCGCGCGGTCGCCGACGCCCACCGCCTCGCCCGCGCCCGCGCCGAGGTGGCCCGCGTGCAGGTCGCCCCCGAGGTGCTCGGCTACGTCGTCGACATCTGCCGCGCGACCCGCCAGTCGCCGTCGCTCTCGCTCGGCGTCTCGCCGCGCGGCGCGACGGCGCTGCTCGCCACGAGCCGCGCCTGGGCGTGGCTGTCCGGCCGGGGCTACGTCACGCCCGACGACGTCAAGGCCCTCACGCACCCGACCCTGCGCCACCGCGTGCAGCTGCGCGCGGAGGCCGAGCTCGAGGGCGTCACCGCCGAGAGCGTGCTCGACACGGTCCTCGGGGCCGTGCCCGTCCCCCGCTGACATGGCCATCACCTGGCGGGCGGTCGTCCTCGTCGCCCTCGGCCTCGTGCCGGTCGCGCTGGTGCCGGTCCCGGCGACCGTGCTCGCGTGGCTGCTGCTCGCCGTCGTCGCCTGCGGCGTCGACGCGGCGCTCGCGGCGTCGCCCCGGCAGGTCGCCCTCCGGCGCACGGTCCCCGGCCCGGTCCGGCTCACCGAGTCGACCCGGTCCACGCTCACGGTGACGAACCTCGCGGGGCGCCGCCTGCGCGCCGTCGTGCGCGACGCGTGGCAGCCCTCGGCGGGCGCCGGCCCCAACCGGCACGCCGTCGACCTGCCGCCCGGGGAGTCGCGGCGCGTCGTCACGCCGCTGCGGCCCACGCGCCGCGGCGACCGGGTCGCCGACCGCGTGACGATCCGCTCGTTCGGGCCGCTGCGGCTCGCCGCGCGGCAGGTGAGCATCGCCGTGCCGGGGCGGCTCCGCGTGCTGCCCGAGTTCGCCTCGCGGCGGCACCTGCCCAGCCGGCTCGCGCGCCTGCGGGAGCTCGACGGGCGCACGGCCGTGCAGGTCCGCGGCGCCGGGACGGAGTTCGACTCCCTGCGCGAGTACGTCATCGGCGACGACGTCCGCTCGATCGACTGGCGGGCCACCGCCCGGCGCAGCGAGGTCGTGGTGCGCACGTGGCGCCCCGAGCGGGACCGGCGCGTGCTCCTCGTCCTCGACACCGGGCGCCTCTCCGCGGGCCGCATCGGCGACGCGCCGCGCATCGACGCGTCCATCGAGGCCGCGCTCCTGCTCACGGCGCTCGCGTCGCGGGCCGGGGACCGCGTCGACCTCATCGCCTACGACCGGCGCGTGCGCACCCAGGTGGCCGGCACGAGCGGCCCCCGGCTCATGCCGGCCGTCGCGGACGCGCTCGCCCCGGTCGAGCCGACCCTCGTCGAGACCGACTGGCCGGGCGTCGTCGCGCAGGTCCGCCACCGGATGTCCCAGCGGGCGCTCGTCGTGCTGCTCACCAGCCTCGAGCCGGCCGCCGTGGAGTCGGGGCTGCTGCCCGTCGTCGGACCCCTCGCGCACGACCACACCGTCGTGCTCGCGTCCGTCGCCGACCCCGAGGTCGCGGCGCTCCGCGCGGGGCGCGGGACGGCGTCGGAGGTCTTCGACGCGGCCGCCGCCGAGCGCACCGAGCTCGAGCGGGCCGCCGTGACGGTGCGGCTGCGCCAGCGCGGCGTCGAGGTGGTCGACGCGCTGCCCGACGACCTCGCGCCCCGCCTCGCCGACACCTACCTCGCGCTCAAGGCGGCCGGGCGCCTCTAGCCCCGGCGGTGCCGGGTCACGCAGTGCCCGATCACGCGGTGCCCGATCACGCGGTGCCCGATCACGCGGCGACCGGCAGCACGTCCGCGGAGTGCCGGGCGGAGACGTCGCCCGTCTCGCCGTCGCGCACCGCCCGCCGACCGAGGACCAGCACGTACGCCCAGAACGCGGCGAACGGCACCGCGCCGACCGCGATCTTCGCCGGCCACGGGAGCGACGACGGGGTCACGAAGCCCTCGACGAGGCCCGACACCCCGAGCGCGAGCGCCAGGCCGAGCACGACGGTGACGAGCGCCCGCCCCTCCTCCGCGACGGCCCGCCCGCGCGGCCGGCCGGCCGGGTCGACCCACGACCAGAAGAGCTTCAGCCCCGCGGCGGCCGCGACGAACACGCAGGTCAGCTCGAGCAGCCCGTGCGGGAGGATGAGCTGGAAGAACAGGTCGAGGTAGCCGGCCTCGGCCATCACCGCGGCCGAGGAGCCGACCGCCACGGCGTTGAAGAACAGGACGGCCGCGGTCCCGACGCCGGAGATGCCCAGCGCCACGCAGAGCGTCGCCACCCACGCGTTGTTCGTCCACACCATCGCGGCGAAGCTGCCGTGCGGGTGCTCGCTGTAGTACTGCTCGAACGCCACCTCGGCGTACTGCGCCCGCTCCTCGGGGGTGCCGGCGAGCTCCATCGCACCCGGCGTCGTCAGCATGTGCACGGCCACGACGGCGCCGAGAGCGACGAACGCGAGCGCGACCCCGAGCGTCCACCACCGGGTCCGGTACAGCGCGGCCGGCAGCGCCAGGCGGAAGAAGCGGGCGACGTCGGTGACGGACGGGTCGTGCGCGCCGGCGATCGTCGCGCGGGCCCGCCCGAGGACGTCCGAGAGCCGCCCGACGACGGCGGGGTCGGGCGCGACGGAGCGGACCGTCGACAGGTGGGTCGCCACGACCTGGTAGAGCCGGACGAGCTCGTCCACCTCGGCGCCCGTGAGGTCCCGGCGCTTGGCGAGCTCCTCGAGCCGCGCCCACGTGCCGGAGTGCACCGCGGCGAAGGCGTCGAGATCCACGGCGGTCAGCCTGCCACAGGCCACCGGGCTCCGTGGCCCGGGCGCGGGCCCGCTGTGGCAGGATCCGAGCCGTGCAGGACGACGAGATCCTCCTCGGCGAGGGCGTCGCGATCGAGGCCCGGCCGGCGTCGTTCGCGGTGCGGATGCTCGGCGCGCTCCTCGACGTCACGATCATCTACGCCGCCCTGCTGGCGCTCACCGTCGTCGCGAACACCGTCGGCGTCAGCGCCGACCCGGCGGTCGGGGCCGCGCTGGGCGTCGCGGTGACGGCGCTCGTCCTCCTCGCCGTGCCGGTCACCGTCGAGACGCTCTCCCGCGGCCGCTCGCTCGGCAAGCTCGCCACCGGGATCCGCATCGTCCGGGACGACGGCGGCCCCGTCCGGTTCCGGCACGCGTTCGTGCGGGGGCTGGTCGCCCTCTTCGAGATCTACCTGACGGTGGGCTGCGTCGCGCTCGTCGCGTCGATGGTCCACCCGCGGGGCAAGCGGCTCGGCGACATGCTCGCGGGCACGTACGCGGTCCGGGTCCGCGGCGGGCAGCGGGCGATGCCGCCGATCGTCATGCCGCCCGAGCTCGCCCGCTGGGCGCGCCACGCCGACATCCGGCGCCTCCCGGACGGGCTCGCGCTGCGGGCGCGGCAGCTGCTCGGCCGGGCCGCCATGCTGCACCCCACGTCGCGGATGCGCCTCGGCCAGGAGATCGCCGCCGAGATGGAGCGCTACGTCGCGCCGGGCCCGCCGGTCGGCACGCACCCCGAGCGGTTCATCGCCGCCGTGCTCGCCGAGCGCCGGGACCGCGAGTACCGGCACGCGGTCGCCGAGGCCCAGCGGGCGCAGCAGGAGGCGGCGCTGCTGCGCCGGCTGCCGCACGCCGTGCCCGACCCGGCCGACTGAGCCGCCCGGCCGCCCCCCACGCCGGGCGCGAGTTCCCGGCGAGTTCGAGAGGCCGTGCCGCTCGACCTCGCCGCAAGGTCTCGAGCTCGCGGAAGGAGGGGCCGGAGAGGTCGGGTCAGGGGCCGGGCGTCCCGGCGAGGGCGGCGGCGAGCGCCTCGAGGTCGGCCCGGCGGGCCTCGACGTACTCCTGCTGGAGCTCGATCGCGATCGCCCGGTGCCTGGCCACCCAGTCGGTCGCCTCCTGGCAGTCGAGGTCCGCGACGGCGACCCGCACCTCCTCCGGCGCCCGCTCGGCGGCCACGACCGGGCTCAGCACGCCGTCGGCGACCTCCTCGTCGAGCTCGTCCATGAACTGCTGCTGCGCGGCGAACGGGTTCGCGAACGCGAAGCCGCGGTCGGCCATGCACGACGCCCACGCGGCGTCCACCTCGGCGAACCTCGGGTCGGCGTTCAGCGCGTCGAGGAACGCGTAGGCCTCGTCGCGCACGCCCGCCAGGAACGCCGCCTCCGGTCCGGCCGCCGTGAGGACGCCGTCCGCGCAGCCGCCCTCGCGGGTCTCCGACCCGTCGGCGGAGGACTCCGTCACCGGCCCCCAGAGCGCCGTGAGATAGGCCGCGCGACCCGCCTCGCTCATCTCCTCCACCCGCGCCCAGTTCGGGTCCTCGGCGGCCGTGTAGGTGAAGCCGCCGCCGGACCCGCCCGGCGGCGAGGACCACAACCCGTAGCCCCACCGCTCGACGAACTCGCGCGTGCCCTGCACAGGCCCGTCGAGGTAGGTGATCCGGTCCACGCTCGGCACCTGGGGGACGTACTCGAACCCCTGCTCCGCCATGCAGACCGCGACGAGGTTCTCGCGGACGGTGATCTGCGCGACCCACTCCTCCGCCGTCCGCACCGTGTCCCCGAAGCCGAGGTACTCCTCGAGCGGGCCGAGGGGCGGCGGCGCCGGGAGGGTCGGCCCGGGCTCCGGGGTCGCCGTCGGCGTCGGGGACGGGTCGTCGGGCGCGGGGCCCTCCCCCGAGCACGCGGCCAGTCCGACGGCGAGGACGAGGGCCAGGGCGGGCACCGGGGCGAGGCGCGCGGCCGCGGTCGCCGGGTGCAGGGCGCGCGGACGCGCGGGCGACCGGACAGGCATGTCCGCACCCTACGGGCGGGGGCCCCGCGGCGCGGGATCACCGCCCCGTCGTCGAGAAGTGCTGGTAGTCCGTCGGCGAGTCCCAGTACCCGCCCCACTGCCACCCCTCCGCGGCGAAGGCGCGGACCACGGCGTCGTCGGCGTGCACGACGCCGGGCGCGTCCGGCCGGGAGGCGAAGGCGCGGCCCGCCCGCGGGCCGACGTGGGAACCGAGCACGTACGGGTTCTCCACGGGGTTGAGGTCGATGGCGCGGCCGTAGGCGTGCTCCGACCAGGCCGTGCCGCCGGTGATCGCGCGGCAGTTGAACGCCGACGTGTTGTCCGCGTTCATCGACGCCGTGTCGTCGGCGCCGAAGTCGTCGACGAGCCGCATCGAGCGGATCGGGTACCGCTGCTCGAAGAGCTCGGCGAACACGCGCACGACGCCGTCCGCGACGTCGGCGTGCACGACCAGCTCGCCCGTGCGCACCGCGCCGTCGAAGTCGACGTGCGTCACGGTGACGTACCGCAGGTCCTCGAGCGGCACGGGGCAGCCCGGCCGCCACGAGGCGCTCATGCGGGCCGCGAGCGCCTCGTCGATCGGCGCGACGCTCGCCGCGTACATCGGCACGGCCGTGGCGCCGACGGCGGCCGGCAGGGGCGGGCGCTCGCGGACGTCCACGATCCCGGCCGCGACGAGCACGTCGCCGGGCTCCCCCGGCGGCCCCGGTTCGGCGAGCTCGCCGGGCTCCGTGGCCACCGTGGCGACCGACGGCGAGCCGCCCGCCGTCGTGCACCCGGCGAGGCCCACGAGCAGCCCCGCGAGCAGGGCGACGAGCGGGACGGGCACGGCGAACGGGCGCACCGCCCCCGCCCCCGCTCGCCCCCGGGTCATGCAGCGAGTATCGCGCCCGGGGACCGCGCGCGGACCCCCGGGTCGGGCGGTGCGGCTCAGTACCGGTAGTGCTCCGGCTTGTACGGGCCCGCCACGTCGACGCCGATGTACTCCGCCTGCTCCTTGGTCAGCTCGGTGAGCCGGACGCCGAGCGCGGGCAGGTGCAGCCGCGCCACCTTCTCGTCGAGCACCTTGGGCAGCCGGTGCACGCCGAGCGGGTAGCCGCCGCGCGCGATCTCGATCTGCGCGATGACCTGGTTCGCGAACGACGTGCTCATGACGAACGACGGGTGCCCCGTCGCGTTGCCGAGGTTGAGCAGGCGGCCCTCCGACAGCACGATCACCGAGTGCTCGCCCCGCTCGGGCGTCGCGGGGAACGTCCACTCGTGCACCTGCGGCTTGATCTCGGTGCGCACGATCCCCGGCACCGCGGCGGGGCCGGCCATGTCGATCTCGTTGTCGAAGTGGCCGATGTTGCCGACGACCGCCTTGTCCTTCATCCGCGCCATGTGCTCGACGCGGACGACGTCGCGGTTGCCCGTCGCGGTGATGAAGAAGTCCGCGGTCTCGACGACGTCCTCGAGCCGCGCGACCTCGAAGCCGTCCATCGCCGCCTGCAGCGCGCAGATGGGGTCGACCTCCGAGACGATGACGCGCGCGCCCTGGCCGCGCAGCGCCTCGGCCGCGCCCTTGCCGACGTCGCCGTACCCGGCGACGAACGCGACCTTGCCGCCGATGAGGACGTCGGTGGCGCGGTTGAGTCCGTCGGGCAGCGAGTGGCGGATGCCGTACCGGTTGTCGAACTTGCTCTTGGTGACCGAGTCGTTGACGTTGATCGCCGGGAAGAGCAGCCGGCCCGCCTCGGCGAGCTGGTAGAGGCGGTGCACGCCCGTCGTCGTCTCCTCGCTCACGCCCGTGATGCCGGCCGCGATGCGCGTCCAGCGCTGCGGGTCGGCCGCGAGCGAGCGGCGCAGCACGCCGAGGACGACGTTGAGCTCGTGCGAGTAGCCCGGGTCGCCGGGGGCGAGATCGGCGGGGACCGCGCCGGCGGCCTCGTACTCGACGCCGGAGTGCACGAGCAGGGTGGCGTCGCCGCCGTCGTCGAGGATCGCCGTCGGGCCCTGGCCGTCCGGCCACACCAGGATCTGCTCGGTGCAGTCCCAGTACTCCTCGAGCGTCTCGCCCTTCCAGGCGAAGACGGGCACGCCGCGCGGGTCGTCCGGGGTGCCGTCCGGCCCGACGGCGATGGCCGCGGCGGCCTCGTCCTGGGTGGAGAAGATGTTGCAGGAGGCCCAGCGGACCTCGGCCCCGAGCGCGACGAGCGTCTCGATGAGGACGGCGGTCTGCACGGTCATGTGCAGCGACCCGGCGATCCGCGCGCCCGCGAGGGGCCGCGACCCGGCGTACTCGGCGCGCAGCGCCATGAGGCCGGGCATCTCGTGCTCGGCCAGGCGGATCTGGTGGCGGCCGGCGGCCGCGAGGGAGAGGTCACGGACCTTGAAGCGGCCGGGGACCTCGTCGAGCTGGGACATGGTCACCTCACGGGGGTGGCGCGTCGGGACGCGCGGCGGCAGGGACGGCGGGCGCGCGGGGGCCCGCGGACGCCCGGCGCGGCCCCTCCGGGCCGACGGCATCACCTGCGCCAAGCACGACCATGGTACGTGGTGCGCCGCCGGCCGGGTACGCGCCCGGCGGACGTCTGCCCGCCGGGCGGGCTCGGGGTCCCGCGCCCCCGAGCCGACCGGCACGTTGGTCCGATCGGGTGGACCTCCGGGCGAGGGTGGACCGATCCGGGTCACGACTCCGTAACGGTTCTGCAAAGCATCAGTGCAGGCCAGCGCGTTGCCGGTCGGCTCGACGGCGCACCCTCGGGCGAAATGTCCGAGATGTACCGCTGGACGCCCCGACATCGAGCCGGAAGGGTGTCCCGCGGCCGGGCACCGCGGACCGCGGACCGGGCCACTGGCGGGACATGCCGACGGCGGCCCCGACCCTCGTGAGGCGATGAGGACTACGAAACGTGACGATCCTGGCAGCTGACAGTGTGTTCAAGGTCTTCGGGCGACGGCCCGGTGAGGCGGTACGTCAGCTACGGGCGGGCGCCAGCCGCGACGACGTCCGGGCGCTCGGCACGCCGGCGGTCATCGACGCCTCGTTCACCGTCGAGGC